>OGFC01000200.1_pt1 | contig 65954 bp, 54 predicted proteins | sample 1570841 | NCBI WGS metagenome assembly OGFC01 (sample SAMEA2582137, study PRJEB24529) | metagenome | biome: Human gut stool | place: China | collected 2011 | reverse complement strand
ATTTTCAAATTCATAACATTTTCAAAAAACAATTCAATTGGACTGATAACGAATGAAAGTATCACATGTTCAAACAATTCGTTTTGAATTACAATATCCTCTGCGCTAATATTTAAAACTGTTTCCAGTTTATTGAAATTTGGTATATAAATTCCAAAAATATAATTTTCCCTTGTAATATTACTAATTGGCTCGATAAAGATAGTCTGTTTAGACTTTATTCCTTCATAATTAATTCTGCCAGATGTATGTATAGACGTTTTCTTGTACTTTCCTTTAACATTTGTAGGCAAAAAAAAGTAATAAGAACCTTCGATAACATTAATTTCTAGTTTTGCTATTTTATAGTAGTTTTCTGAGCTGACTAAAATAAAATTTTTTATAACTTTCATATTTTTTACCCGAGTAAGAGTTTTCCTTTCTATTTCTTTCTCACTAATTTCACGATGCTCTCTATGTGGACTGTGTGTCATTTTCAAACTCGCATAGATAGAGTTATCCAACTAAACGCATGTATAAATTTTGATTATGCATTATAGCTATAATCAATAAAATATCGAACTTTACCTATAAATATGTCACAGATGGCTTTGCTACCTTATTTATTTTAAACAAATTTTTTATTAAACAAATAAACTGAAATTTAGTGATGTGTGGATTATGCTCATTTTGCACACAGGATAAAATCCATTACTACTTTATTAAATTCTATTGGTACATCCATATTTACAAGATGTCCTGCATTTTTAAAAATCATCACTTGGCTGTTAGGCTCGGATGTATGCCACATTTCAACTGCGTTTAATTCCATTGGAATATCTTGATCACCACAACCTATGAGAATAGGATAACTTCTTTTTGTAATACATTTGTTAACCATGCCATTCAGTCCAGCAAGATACATAAATGACTTTTTAGGAAAACTAATATTCATCTGGTAAAATTCCTCTTGTGCTTGTGGGGTATAAGCGGAAATTAATTTATTGCTCTGTGCAAACCATTTAATTGAAAATATAGCCTTAAGCATCATTAGCCCTTGCGCTTTTCCATTCTCTTTTTGCATTGATGTATCGAAGTTGTTTATATCATATCCACCAAAACAAGCAATGGATGCGACCATTTCAGGATATTTGTTTGCAAAATCTTGAACAAGCACAGCACCTATTGATACGCCAACAAGGTGGACTTTAACGATATTTTCTGCATGCAAAATATCTTTTATATACATTGATGTTTTTTCAATTCCATCTCCCTTTTTTGTTTTAGTAGATTTTCCATGCCCAATTAAGTCAACGGTTATGACTGTGAATTTTTGAGAAAAATCTTCTATTTGCTTTGCATACTGTGTATGGTCTGCAAAAGCGGAATGAAGAAATAATATAGTTTCATCATACTTGGTTTCTGAAATGTAATACCACATAGGTGTAGAATCTATTTTTTTACTAATCATATTCATGATATACCTCACATTATATAAATAATCTTCCCGACAAATTCTAATTTATCTCTCTATTTATTTCTCACTAATTTCACGATACTTTCAACGTGCGGTGGGACGGATATTTTATACTACATGGCAAAAATATTTTCATTACATAGTGGAGGGGCAAATATCTTCGTCAATTTTACCCCTCTTACCCCTTTTGAACGAAAATCACCCCTTTATGAATAAATTTACCCCTTTTTATACCCTCCCCAGAAATCACACTTTCTTTAAGTATAGTTATTTTAATCTCTCCTTATCGTATTCCAATGCCTGGTACTCTCTTTGCAATTCTTGTGACAGTTCTTCTTCGCTTGGAAGATATAGTTTATACTTTGACGCAAAAATCTGTGTTTCATTTTCCGGCAACGTATACTTTACTACAGATTCACTTTTATCCGCACAGAGAACAATTCCTATGGGTGGATTATCCCCCTCATTCATCAGTTCACGTTCGTAATAATGTACATACATCTGCATCTGTCCTAAATCCTGATGTGTCAAATCTCCAATTTTTAAATCAATTAATACAAAGCATTTCAAGATGTAATTATAAAAGACAAGATCTATTCGGAAATGCCGCCCATCAAATGTAATTCTCTTTTGTCTGGCAACAAAAGAAAAGCCTCTCCCCAATTCTAAGAGGAATTTCTGCAAATGCGTTATCAATGCTTCTTCAAGGTCGTTCTCGTAGAAATCATCATTTGGGCTTAATCCCAGAAACTCTAATACATATGGATCGCGTATAATATCCTCTGGAACTTTTGCAGGCTCCAATTTCTGGATTTCTTCCGATACCTTTTCTTTATTCTGACTGGAGAGCAGCCTTTCATAAAAGAAGGAATTAATTTGTCTTTCCAACTGTCGTGTGCTCCAATTGGATTTTATTGCTTCTTCTGTATAAAATTCACGGGCATTTTCATTTTCCACACGCATAAGCAGACGATAATGTGTCCAACTCAATTCATCACGCAGTGCGTGACTATTTGGAAATGTTAGATAAAACTGTCTCATGTATTTAAGATTAGTCGATGTGAAACCTTTGCCAAAATCCACAGTCATCTGTTTGGATAATTCCGCTATTAGTCTGCTGCCATATTCTGCTTTTTCATATCCATCCTGCTATTCCACAATACTCTTTCCTATATTCCAGTATGCTTCCACCATTGCAAAGTTCGCAGTTTGATATACTTTATTTCTGGCATCAGAAAGAATTTTTTTAATTTGTTCATAAAACTACTGTTCCATTTAATTCCTCCGAAAATTGTATACAACTCATTTACCATAGTTTCGAATACAGAAATATTTTTCCTGCACAAATACATTTGCCAGACTTGATGGAATGTTATTTAAAATATTTTCTTTAGTTACTTGGATTAATCTATCCTTTCCAAATAAGTTACTAATGTCTTTTAATGAATTATTCTTTTTACAGATTCTTAGTAGCTGCTGAAAAAAAGAAGGAATTGAAACGATAACTCTATCCCGCATCATATTATCTAAATAAAATCGCATCACATTATCATAAGATGGTATGCCATCTTTATATTCTAACATAAGCAATTCACTTTCACCTGAATATTCCCACTTACTATACGTTTCCAAATCATTTATAAAACAGACAAACATTTTATCGCTAAAAGACCAGTCCACACCCTCAATTTTGGTTACTACTTGTCCGTCTGGATAACTTTCATACCAGTATGCCCCATATCCTGGCAAATAAAAATTTGTATTATTTCCACTTAGATGGTGATAATAATTCAAACTATTCAAAATGCTTTTTCCAACTTCTAAATCGGGACGTGTAATCAATATTCCGATGGTATCTTCCTTAATTTGGCTGCTGTTAATATCTCTTAACATATTTTGGTAGGTAATTGCCTCTAACATTCTATCACCTCAAATTCCAATCTATAAATTCATCAAATTATTTAACTATTGTACAGTAGTATGGTTTTGCTACATAGTTTAATTTACATAACAAAACTTTCATTTTTGAACTAACCGGCGTTATCCCCGTCCCCCTATCTGCGGAAACTTATCCATCTCACCCTCCGCAAAAACACAACTCCATTTTCTCCAAATAATCCCGCAAACCCGCCTAGAATCAAGGTTTCCGCACAAGAAGCACGGCGGTTTCAACGTGCACGGTATGCGGAAACATATCCACAGGAACCAGCTTCCCCTGCACACGATACCCCATACGCTCAAACACCTGTAAATCACGCAGCTGCGTCTGCGGATTACATGAGATATACAGTACCTGACTTGGCTTCATCCGCCCCAGACTTTTTATGAACTCCCCACTGCTCCCACTCCGCGGGGGATCCATAATCACCACATCCAGCCGCTTCTTCTCAGCCGCAAGCCTTGACATAAAACGCCCTGCATCGTCACATACAAAACGGATATTGTTAATCTGATTGATCTTTGCATTGATTCTGGCATCCTTTACAGCATCGCCGTTAATCTCCACACCGATCACCTGTTTCACAAAGCGTGACACATACATCCCGATTGTCCCGATTCCGCAATAAGCATCCAGCACCGTTTCCCTTCCATTCAGCTTCAGCAGCTCCACCGAACGCTGATACAGCACCTCGGTCTGTTCATGATTGATCTGATAGAAGGACTTTGCAGAAATTCGGAAGGTCATACCACACAAAACATCCTCGATATATCCGGGACCGTACAGCACACGCTCCTCATCCCCTAAAACCACACTTGTTTTTCTGGTATTCACATTCTGCACAATCGTTGTAATCTGAGGATATCGACTTCTTAATTCCTGTATGAAATTCTTTCTTGCTGGAAACACATTGGAATTCAATACAAGAACGATCATAATCTGCCGGCTCACCGCACCATAACGCACGACTACATGCCGCATAAGCCCTCTTCGCTTATCCTCATCATATGGTTCAATCCGCAGCTTTCCCATCAGCTCTACAATGCCCGCAATGATATCATCACAAACCTCAGGATGCAATGGACAACGCTTATAGGGAATAATACGATGAGAGAATTCTTCATAAAAGCCGGCCTGAATACGGCGCTGCTTATCCCTTTGAAAGCCGATAATCATTTTATTACGATAATGCCACGGCTCCTCCATCGCTACGATTTCCTCTGCTTTAAGCCTTCCGATTTTCGCCTTTGCACATAGCGTCTGGATGCTGCGGTTTTTAAACTCCCGCTGTCCCTGCGCATTCATATGCAGCAGCTGACAGCTTCCACAGCGCTCATAGATCGGACACTTTACCGCAATGCGGTACGGAGATGCTTTTTTTATTTCCATAACCTCTCCGATATATCCCTTCGCTATGCGTCTGATGATTCGGACGCGTACCTCCTCCTGCTGCATGACATGGCGTACAAGTACGACATCCTTTCCAGAGCGCAGCAAACCATTATGCGCTTCATCCATACCGGATATAACTCCGGTTACCATCTGATTAATCTTTAGCATGACATTCCTCTTTCAACAGCCCTTTCGCTTCTTTGATACATGACACATCATGAAACACTATTCCATGAATTCCCAACCTCTCTGCCTGTCTGATGTTTTCCGCATTATCATCCAGATAAAGAAGCTCTCCGGCGTTCAGCTTATAGCGCTGTAGCAGCACCTCAAAAATATGGGGATCCGGCTTGTTGGTTTTCTCCTCATAGGATAATACCGCCCCATCTGCCAGCGGAAAAAAACGCTGGGTTTTCTTCAGAAAATCCGCAGAATCCTGACTGATATTGGATAGGATATATACTCCATAGCCATCGTCCTTCACCTGCTTCATAAATGCGATGCTTTCCTGCATCGGTTCCATCAGCTGCAGCCAGTTCTGCAAAACAATATTTGTTTCCTCAATCATATCCGGATATGCTTTGTGATATACTGCATACAAATCCTCCAGCATCCAGATGCCCTGATCATACTTCTCCCAGGCCTCATGCGTAAAAATGCGCTTGCATATACGATGTGTCCTTTCTTCACTTTGAAACCAGCGGATAAAATAGGCTTCAGGCGCAAAGCTCATCAAAACATTTCCTATATCAAATACAATATGCTTTATCATGTTCCGTACTCCTTGTTCTCCTCTCTATTATACTATAAGAAGCCTCTGCTTCCCAGTCATCTTATTCCGATATTACAAAAAGCGGCCTGGCTGATAGCATGATGATTTGTACATATTCTATATCGCAGCAATACGGCAACTGCATTTCTATTTTATACAGCTGGAAACCAAGAAAAAAGAGATCACAAGCGGATCCCTTTTCAATGTTAATCTACAATTTCTACTGTTTCAGCTTTACCTGCTGTGGTATGCTCCTTAACCTTGGAGAATCCTGCACGAAGCATAACTGTGGATGTATATACCGTTACACATACAACGATCCATTTCAAAACATCCAGCGGCAGTGATTTAATCAGAAGTGATGCAACCAGTGTAGCAATCGATCCGAAAATCGCCATGGAGAGTGCTGATTTACGATTGTATGCCCCCTCCTTAATAAACTTCACAGATGCAGGCGGCATCAGGAAGGCACAGGAGCCCATCATGATTGGAAATGCCACATCCGGTGACATTCCCAGCAGATACACCAGTACCATACAAGGGTTGTACAGGCCGACACCTGCTGTCATCAATGCCCCCAGAATGAAGTTGACAATACCGGCAATTACCAGTTTTCCACCTGCCAAACCAATGGCGTCTCCACCGATCGGCATCAAATTCAAGAGGCTTGCCAGCATAATGCATGCTGTACATGCCAGAGCGAAGCCCATCACCAGACGGATTTTTTTCTCTGACATACGGGAAACCACACCAGCCCCAAGAACTGCACCAAGCATTGCGGCAGCCAGCATGACAACCAGCGTCCATGCCTCTACCTTGACAACCGTTGTAAAAATCAGTGCCTGCAGCAACACAGGAATACAGTTGGCAACATTCATTGTCCCCGGAATCAGCTTATCCCGTGTCTGTTTCGTAAATTTCAACAGTGCTGTCTGTGGAGCAAATGCTCCAATTCCCAGTGGATCAAAGAAATTAACCAGGGCACCGATGGCACCGGTCTTCCACCAGGAAGTATCCCCCTCAAACTCATCCTTGTGTTTGATCAGGTCATAAGCGAAAAATGCAGTGTATCCGATCAGCAGTACGATCAGCAATCCAATAATAATAGTAGTAATATCCATAATCTTCTCTTTAACTCCCAATGTACGCTCTTGCGTCTTCTCTGTTATTTAACTCCAATGCTGCCTATGTGATCATCACCGACGCGCTGTTCCAGCATCCCTCTGTAACAGCGCACCGTTTGAGTTTACGCCGGAATTGCTTTCGCAGACATCCCTGCCTTACGCAATTCCTTAGCATAACCACATTGTGAATCTCAGTTTTCATCCAAACATTTGATTTTTATTTTGACATCTCTCTTGATTTATCTGCACATGCCTTCATACCCTGCATAATGCTGGAGCGAAAGCCGCTCTCCTCCAACTTTGCGACAGCGGCGATGGTCGTTCCTCCCGGTGAACAAACCATATCCTTCAGCTCTCCCGGATGCTTTCCGGTTTCCAGAACCATCTGGGCACTTCCCAATACCGCCTGTGCCGCAAATGTATATGCCTGTGGTCTTGGCATCCCTTCCACAACTGCAGCATCTGCCATTGCTTCAATCATCATATAGACATACGCCGGTGATGAACCGCTGACAGCAGTCACTGCATCCATCAGGTGCTCCGGTACAATTTCACTCTTACCGAAGCTGTTGAAGATGGCCGTAATTTCTTCTGTTTCTTCCTTTGTCACATTTTTAGCAGGTGCAATGGCAGCCATGCCTTCTCCGACAAGCGCCGGTGTGTTCGGCATCGTCTTCATAATTTTGATTTCTCTTCCAAACAGCTGGGCAACAGCCGCAGAGGATTGTCCGGCAGCGATAACGACAATGATGACATCCTCTTTTACAACATCCTTGATCTGGTTGATGACTACCGGATACAGGAACGGCTTAACAGACAGCACGATGATATCGCATACCTTTGCCAGCTCTGCATTATCCGTTGTCGTATTAACACCATAGCTTTCCCTTACGCGTGCAAGGCTATCCTCATTGATGTCGGATACATAAATGCTTTCTCTGGCAGTCAGACCGGCTTTGATGATGCCCCCTATCATCGCACCGCCCATATTTCCGCTGCCGATAAATCCAATGGTCTTGTTCATAAATGTTTTCCTTCTTTCCTAATATTGCTTATGCAAAACTTTGTTCCGTACGATTGATGATTTCATCCTGCAGCTCCTTGCTCAGATTGCGGAAGTGATCGGAGTATCCTGCGACACGTACAATCAAATCCCGGTATTCCGCAGGGTTCTGCTGTGCCTTGATCAAGGTTTCACGATCAATAACATTGAACTGGATGTGGTGTCCGTCCATATTGAAATATGAGCGGATCAGATTTGCCATATTGTTCAGTCCGTCCTCTCCGGCAACAACGCTTGGTGTAAACTTCTGATTCAGCAGAGTTCCGCCGGTTGACAGATGATCCATTTTACTTGCGGAGCGAATAACAGAGGTCGGTCCGTTCACATCCGCTGCCTTTTCCGGAGAGATTCCCTCACTGACCGGCTTATGTGCCAGACGGCCGTTTGGAGAAGCCAGCATGACCTCACCGAAATATACGTGACAGGTCGTCGGCAGCATATTGATTCTCCACTGACCGTTACGCATATTCGGACGACCGGTAATCGTATTCTTATAGAAGGTGAAGACCTCCTTCATAATCGCATCGGCGTAATCATCATCATTTCCGTACTTCGGCGTCTTGCGGGATACCAGATTGAAAATGCGCACATGCTCTTCTCCTTCAAAGTTATCCTGCAATGCCTTCATCAGCTCACCCATTGTAAAGTTCTTTTTGTCATACACATTGTATTTAATTGCAGATAAGGAGTCGGTTATCGTTCCGATTCCTACCCCCTGCAGATAGTTCGTATTGTAGCGTGCTCCTCCGGCATTGTAATCCTTGCCGTTTGTGATGCAGTCATCCGTGATGATGGAAAGGAATGGTGCCGGCATGTATTTTGCATAGATGCGGGTAATCATATTGCTTCCCTTTACCTTGATATCCGCAAAGTGCTCGATCTGCTTTTTGTAGGCAGCAAACAGCTCCTCATAGCTCTTGAAGTCTTCTGCTTCTCCAAGCTGTAAACCGAGCTGCTTTCCGCCAACTGGATCGAAGCCGTTGTGCAGTGTGATTTCCAAAATCTTCGGCAGATTGAAATATCCCTGCAGAATGTATGCCTCACGTCCAAAGGCACCGGTTTCCACACAGCCGGAGGTTCCTCCACGCCGTGCATCTTCAATGGATTTACCGGCATTCAGCAGCTCCTGAATGATAGCCTCCGTATTGTAGAAAGCAGGCTGTCCCCAGCCCTTACGGCTGATTTCACATGCTCTCTTGATGAATTTTGTCGGTGTTTTTTTGGAGATTTGCACGTTGCTGGATGGCTGCAGCAGCTTCATTTCATCCATAACATCCAGAATCAGATAGGATACATCATTCACCCCGTCTTCTCCCTCCGGTGTGATTCCTCCGGTATTGATGTTTGCGAAGTCCGTATAGGTGGAGGATTCCTTCAGCGTAATTCCCACCTTCGGAGGCGCCGGCTGATTATTGAATTTTACCCACAGACATTCCAGAAGCTCCTTTGCCTTGGATTTATCCAGACGTCCCGCCTCGATATCTGCTTCATAGAACGGATTCAGATGCTGATCCAGACGGCCTGGGGAGTAAGCATCCCATGGATTCAGTTCGGTTGTCACCCCGAGGTGAACAAACCAGTACATCTGAATCGCCTGCCAGTAGGTCTGCGGCTTATGTGCCGGAACGATGTCACAGTTTGCGGCAATCTGCAGCAGCTCTTCCTTACGTATAGGATCACTTTCCTTTTCCGCAAGCTCTCTTGCCAGCGCTGCATAGCGTTTTCCCAAAATCATAATGGCATCGCACATAATGCTCATACCGCGTAGCTCATCGCGTTTTTCGATCGCCTCCGGATCGTTTAGGAAATCAATCGCAGCAATCGCTTCTTCGATATCCTGCTGGTAATCCAGGAATCCCTTCGCATAGATTTTCTCGGAACCGACGGTGTGACCTGGACCACGCTGCTCCATAAATTCTGTGAAAATACCTGCTTCATAGCAGTCTCTCCATTCCTGTGACATGGAATTGATAATCTTATGACGAATGGAGCGTTTTTCCCAGAACGGAATAATCGTTTCCTCCTGCTGCTTCATATCCTCTTCACTGACCTTGAAGCAGATCAGCTCACGGTCATTCATAACCTTCATATCCTCCAGTGTATGACAGCAAAGCTCCGGGAAGGTTGGGGTTGACTGCGGTCCGGCACCCTTATCTCCGACGATCAGTTCCCCGTCTTCGATGGTGATGGTTTTGCGGGAAAAGATTTCCTTCATCGACAGTGCCCGCAGCTCCGGAATCGATACCTCACCCTCATATTTCTTGTAGGCATCTGTCATGAGCATGGCACGCTCCATAAAGATATGCGGTGTTGTTTCCTCGCTCTGCTTCCTTAACTTCTTGATACGTTCATTCATTCCTCTGAGTTCCATTGTTTATCCTCCTATCTTAACCTGTTGAAAACCATGTTCCTCAAACAGTGATTTCAGCATTTCCATATGCTCCTGTGATGGCACGTCCAAATCCGCTGCGGGATAGACGCGACCAAGCTTTTCATATTTGCTGCTTCCCGTATTATGATACGGCAGCAGATTCACCTTCACGATTCCAATGCGCTTTTTCAAATATGCAATGATATCCAGCATCGTATCTGCATCACTGTTCACTGGAACAACGACCGGTATGCGGATATTGATATTCGCACGGCTGTCTGCCAGAAATTCCAGATTCTCCAGAATGACTGCGTTGGATTTTCCCATATACTTTTTATGCGCTTCATCATCCAGCGTCTTGATATCGTACAGGAAGGTATCCACATACGGCAGTAGTCGTGCATAGCTTTCCTTTGGCGCATAACCGCAGGTATCAATCGCGACGTTGTATCCCTTATCCTTCAGCTGTCTGCACAGCTCCTGTAGATAGTCGATATCCTGCGTCATGACCTCTCCCCCGGAAAGGGTCACTCCACCGCCGCTCTCCTCATAGAAATGCGCATCCTTGTTTACGATGGTCATCAGCTCTTTGATACTGTACTGCTTCCCGACGATTTCACGATTGTTGTGCAGACAGTAGTCCAGACAGTCTGCACATAGCACACATTTCTCTGTATCGGTATGTGCTGTACCATCCTCCTCAATTGTAATGGCTCCATGACTGCATGCCTTCCTGCAATAGCCGCAGCCATTGCATTTTTCACGGTTAAACATCAGCTCCGGTGCATACCTCTGACTTTCCGGGTTGTGGCACCACCAGCAGTTCAGCAGACAGCCCTTAAAGAATATCGTTGTACGGATACCGTCTCCGTCGTGCACAGAATATTTCTGAATATTGATTACGGTAGGCTCTTTCATAGCTTCTCTCCTGCTTCCTGAAAAAGGTTCGGTGTATTGATGGTGATGAATTTTACGACCTTATTGGTCTGATTGCTCCAGTTATGTGTTCTTGTGGATTTGTAATGTGCACAGTCTCCCGGATACAGATCACAGACATCATCCTCGATCTGCAGGGTCAAAATGCCTTCCAGCACGTAGACGAATTCTTCCCCCTCATGTGGATACGGCAGCGATTCCTCCACTTCCTTTTGGGGCAAAATCTCGACCAGCTTCGGCAGCATTTCCCCACGATCTGCCATATTTGTCATCGCATATTCAATGATTGAGCTTCCCTCAATACGCAGAATTTCCCGCTCATAGCTGCGCAATACCGCTTTTTCCTTGGTTTTCGGCTGTTCCATGAAATACGTCATCTCAACCCCGAGCGCCTTTGCGACCTTTTTCAGCGTATCGTGAGCAATGGAGGTCAGTCCCCGTTCCAGTTGGGACAGATATCCGATGGAAAGCTCCGTTGCTTCACTGATATCCTTCAGTGTCATCTTATTTTCTGTCCGTTTCTGTTTGATTAGTTCACCAATATTTTTATTCATATACAGCAACACCTCTTTACAGGCTTATTATATATTTCACAAGTGAAGCTGTCTATCCTTTTAAGTAAAATTCACCTTAATTTACGTTAATTTTTGAATTATTATGCATATTTTAACCTTTTATACAAGTAATACGCCCTATTTTTTACCTTATTTTTCAAATTCAGCAGGAGCTTTTCAACAAAATTGCTGTAACCGTTATCACTTTTTCACAAACAGACTCTATGCTCCCTTTATCCTAAACAAAAAAAGCCGATATTTATCGACTTATCGAGCTTTCCTCTGTTGTTTGCTTTTCACTTTTTTTCACAAGCTGAGACTTCTCCTTCATCAGACAAGGAAGCTTTTATAACAAGCTTGCGTGCTTGTTATATTTCCCCGAAGGAAGAAGCGCTTCTCAAAAAAACAGCTCCAGCAGGCGAATAAGCGGTGCATGCTCATTCAGCTGCATAGGGGCATGAGGGAACACATAGAGCATTCGCCATAAATACACAGCAAGCATGGTTCCTAACAAAAGCACACTCATCACACGAAATGCTCTGCTCTTTAAGATACCCTCCCGGTTTCTCACAAAAAGCACTGCGCACATCACTGTGTAAGGAAGCAGAAGGAATACAGCCGGATGGAAATACCATGCGGCAGAAAGATTTCCTTTACATAGCCAGTATATGGCAGAAAACATATTGCAGCCCGGACATGGTATTCCCAATATCCGCTCCATCGGACAGAAGTTTCCGAAAACGAAGAGCACCAGAAACAGGATCACTCCGATTCCCAGTGCTTTTTTTACATCACGGCTCATATCAGTAGGTGCGATCGATTAAATCATTGATACTGCTTTGCATGATACAGAGCGAGATAATCGGCAAGCCAAACACAGATAGCAGAACATTGATCAGACTGTTATCCTCGGCTCCCATCACATACAGCTTTTTGGAATATTTCCAGAAACAGAAAATCCCCCAGATACCGCAGGTCACAAAGGACAGTAGCAGATCGGTGATGGCGGTATCGTTCTCTCTAGCTCCGTAATTGATATCACTGAATATCTGTACCCAGGCAATCAGATAGTAAATGCCGCAGGTTATAATGGACAGCACAATAATACCAAATATACTTCTTCGTCTCATACAGGCACCTCCCTCGTCGTATGATATGCTGTATCCGGTAAAACCATACCCGTCTACCGGAAGTGTTCTAATTGTACCATAGAATCAGACCTCTGTGTGATAAAACAGGTGTTTTTATACGGATGCAGCCATACTCCGCATCATTTACATAAATAAGACATGTAGCAGTTCTTCTTGTATTCATCTGCAGAGCGTCTCAGCAGATGAAATAGCAAGACGCTTTCCTATATGCTATGGCTATGCAGCGTATTCAGCAGCATTTCTGCCAAAGCAGCCGGAAGCAGTCTTTCACGTTTCTAGGTTCCTTTGTACCCAGATTGCTTCGCTTTCATCCTGTACAGTGGCATGGTTTTTCATTGTAAGCAGCCTTTTACGTTTCTATCTTCCTTCGTAATCGTATCGCTTCATTTCCTTTGATACAGTTGCATATGTTACTTCTGGCAGTATCGAGCACTGATTCCTTCCCATAATGCTTCAATATGCATACAGAAGGATTCTGCTTCTGAGCATATTGCTGATTACAGTTGTCGCTATCCTGCGCTCTTTCTGCCAGTAAAAGCTTTATTGCTACATGTGGCTTTCATCATTATATCCTGCATTAGATAACGCCTAAATAATAAGAAGAAGAAAACCTGTCACAGTGCATAGCTTCACTGAAACAGGTTGTTTTCTTGTTCTATATACTGTAATGCGCTTTTATTTGCTGGCCTTTACCATGAAATCACAGATCTTCTTAGAGAATTCTGTAGGATTTTCAATCGGGAAGCCCTCAATCAGCAATGCCTGATCATACAGTAAATCTGCATAATCCTTCACTGCATCCTTATCCTGCTCATATACCTTCTGCAAAGCATTGAAGATTTCATGATTCGGATTGATTTCCAAAATACGGGATGCCTTCATACCATACGGATTTCCTTCCGGCATAGCACTTAACACCTTTTCCATCTCAAAGGACATGCCTTCCTCACTGCTCAGGCAAACCGGATCATCCACCAGGCGGGAAGAAATTTTAACATCCTTCACCTTATCCCCCAGCACTTCCTTAATACCGCTTAACAGATCCTTATTTTCCTCAGCCTTTTTCTCCAACTCCTTCTTTTCCTCTTCACTGTCGAGGTCCAGATCGCCCTGAGAAATATTCTTAAAGGTTTTCTCTTTGTAATTCATCAAAGCCTGAAGTGCAAATTCATCCACATTGTCCGTCAGATACAGGATTTCATATCCCTTTTCCTTCACCTTCTTAACCTGTGGCAGATTGTCAATCAGCTCTACCTTGTCACCGCTCATGAAGTAGATATGCTCCTGTCCTTCCTCCATGCGGTTGATATATTCATCCAGTGTAACCAGCTTCTGTTCCTTGCTGGAATAGAACATCAGCAGATCCTGCAGGGTTTCCTTGTTTGCGCCAAAATCATTGTAAACACCGAATTTGATCTGCAGACCAAAATTCTTCCAGAACTTCTCATACTCTTCACGATCATTGCGCAGCATCAGCAGCAGCTCGGATTTGATTTTCTTCTCAATACGGTTCGCAATCACCTTCAGCTGACGGTCGTGCTGCAGCATTTCACGGGAGATATTCAAAGATAGATCCTGTGAATCTACCAGTCCCTTTACGAAACGGAAATGCTCAGGAATCAGCTCTTCCGCATTATCCATGATGAAGACACCACGGCTATACAGCTGCAGCCCCTTCTTGTAATCCTGAGAATAATAGTTGAACGGTGCCTTACCTGGGATAAACATCAGCGTTGTAAAGGAGACAGCCCCCTCAACACTTGTATGAATCACCTTCTGCGGCTCTGTATAATCATTGAATTTACTCTTATAGAATTCATCATATTCTTCTTTTGTTATTTCAGACTTGCTTCTCTTCCACAGTGGAATCATGGAATTCAGCGTTTTCAATTCCTTTACAGTTTCATACTTCGGTTCTGCAGGCTTGTCCGCATCCTCGTTTTCATTTTCCGGCTCATCCACACGCTTGCTGGTTTCCACCCACATTTCGATTGGGTAACGGATATAGTCGGAATATTTCTTAATCAGACGCTCAATCTCATACTGCTGCAGATAGTCGTCATAATTCTCATCCTCCGTATTATCCTTCAGGTACAGCACGATTTCTGTTCCGTGCTCTTCTTTTTCACATTCATCAATGGAATAGCCGTCAACCGCATTGCTGCTCCACAGATATGCTGTTTCTTCCCCGTATTTCTTCGTCGTTACCTCCACACGGCTGGCAACCATAAATGCGGAATAGAAGCCGACACCAAACTGTCCGATGATATCCACATCATCCTTTTTCTCTGCCTCTTCCATCTCCTGCTTAAACGCCAGAGAGCCACTCTTCGCAATCGTTCCCAGATTGTCCTCCAGCTCATCCTTGTTCATACCCAGACCGTTATCTCGGATTGTCAGGGTGCGGTTTTCCTTATCTGCCTCCAGATAAATTTTAAAGCCGGATGTATCTACATCGCTCAGGTTATCAGACAGTGCCTGATAATACAGCTTGTCAATCGCATCACTTGCATTTGAAATCAGCTCTCTTAAAAAAATTTCCTTATGTGTATAAATAGAGTTGATCATCAGATCTAATAGACGTTTGGACTCAGCCTTGAATTGTTTCTTTCTCGCCATACGTAATTACCTCCTGTTAGCACTCGCTCTTTAAGTCTGCTAATAGTATATGCCAATATTTTAGCACTGTCAATAGGTTAGTGCTAAAAACCATAAATTTTTTCATAGAAAAGCAGTTCCTCTTCCCTGATCTGGCATAAAGAAAATCATAAAGCTGCAAACTTGTAAGACAAAGCGAGGCAAGGCAAATCAACAGCCATGAAATTTTTCATCGCCTGTCTGGTAAATATCAAAACAATCCTGCACGGCGCCATGACAGCATACCCAAAGTACGGCAATGCATATGATAAAAAAGCAGGACAGTATGGCTGCTTTTCCCTCTGCGAAGCAGATAGAAAAGGCAAGCAGAAGCATCCTCTACGGATATGCATACAGCATTCCTCCTGTCAATCGGGACTTTCCAGCATCAATATCTGCTACAACCATAAAATATATAGAAAGCATTGCGTCTTTGTTTCTTCTTGGGTATAATAGAAGAAACAATTTTCAAAGGGGTTGTAAATAAATGAAAGATATGAAACAAATAAAAAGGATCGTTGTCAAAGTCGGCTCCTCCACGCTGACACATCCTGGCGGAGGCTTGAATTTTCAGCGCATAGATGCTTTAGCCATGGTGCTGAGTGATATAAAAAACAGAGGACTGGATGTTGTTTTAGTTAGCAGTGGAGCTGTTGCGGCTGGTGTTGCCAAGATGCAGATGCGCAAGCGTCCGGAGCTGATGCGGGAGAAACAGGCGGCAGCCTCCGTAGGACAATGTGAGCTGATGTTTATCTATGATAAATTCTTTTCCCAATACGGTCAAAGCATTGCACAGCTGTTAATCACCAAAACCGTCACCAAAAACGAAGTATTGCGTGCAAATGCCGTGAATACTCTGGAGACACTGCTGGAATACGGTGTGATTCCCATCGTCAACGAAAATGACAGTGTAGCCGTTGATGAAATCGCCTATGGAGACAACGATACACTGAGTGCAGTTACCGCCTATCTGACCAATGCCGATCTGCTGGTGCTGCTGTCTGATATCGACGGATTGTTTAATGACGATCCTATGAAAAACAAGGATGCCCGCCTGATCCCGGTCGTAAGGGCTATCGATGACGCTGTCTTCAGCATGGCAAAGGGAGCCGGATCCTCCCGCGGCACCGGAGGTATGGTCACCAAAATATCTGCGGCACAGTTCGCGAATGAGCACGGTATTCCAATGATAATCGCAAATGGGCGGCAGCCGTCGATTCTTTATGATATTCTGCGAGATGATTACCGCGGAACGCTGTTTGATATAAGGGAGGAAATGTAAATGAAAACATTGAAAGAGCTGGGAAAAGCTTGTAAACAGGCTTCAAGCCAGATTATGAATGCGGATAGAAAGCAGAAGGATACACTTTTAAACACGATTGCAAAACAGCTGGAGCAGGATATCCCTGCCATTCTGGAGGCTAATGCACAGGACATAAAAAATGCAAGGGAAAACGGGATGGCGGAAGGGCTGATCGACCGTATGCTGCTGAACGAAGCACGTATGCGCCAAATCATCGAAGGGATTCATCAGGTATGTGCATTACCGGATCCCATCGGTGAAATCACTGATATGCACACCACAGAAAACGGGTTGCAGATAGGTACCATGCGTGTGGCACTGGGCGTCGTCGGCATGATCTATGAAGCAAGACCGAATGTGACTGTGGATGCGGCGGTCCTGTCTTTAAAGGCCGGCAATGCAGTCATGCTGAGAGGCAGCAAGGATATTCTGCAAAGCAATCTGGTGATTGCAAACAGTATGCGAAGGGCTGCTACAGCGTGTGGCTTCTCTGCGGATATCATCACACTCCTGGAGGATACCTCTCGGGAAACGGCAACTGCCTTTATGAAGCTGCATGCATATCTCGATGTGCTGATTCCCCGCGGCGGTGCCGGACTGATTGCCAATACGGTTAAAAATGCAACCGTCCCTGTGCTTGAGACAGGCACCGGTAACTGCCATGTCTACGTCGATAAGGAAGCAGATACCGCCAAGGTGATTCCTATTATCATCAATGCCAAGACACAGCGAACAAGCGTATGCAACGCATGTGAAAGTGTTTTGATCCATAAGGATATCAGTGACAGTCTTATTCAGGAGCTACTTGCGGCATTAAAGCAATATCAGGTTAAAATCCATGCCGATTCCCGTATCTGTGATTTGGACGCGGATTGTATTCCAGCTACAGAGGAGGATTACGGACGCGAATATCTCGATTTGGAAATCTCTATCAAAACGATATCTTCTCTGGAGGAAGCAATCTCCCATATCAACACCTATTCCACACATCACAGTGAAACGATCATTTCCGAGAATTACACATCGGTTAAAAGGTTTTTGAAGGAGGTTGACAGCGCCTGTGTATATGCCAACGCATCCACACGCTTTTCGGATGGATTTGAATTCGGTCTGGGAGCGGAAATCGGAATCAGCACACAGAAGCTGCATGCACGCGGACCGATGGGACTGCAGGCTTTAACAACAAAGAAATATATCATATTGGGAGAAGGACAGATACGGCCTTGATTCTTACAATACCACAGAAAGAGACTTCAAAGAAATCGGTTATCACCCGTTATAGCAAATACAAAAATAAAAGAATTCAACGTTACTGTATAGATCAATAGCGGTTGAATTCTCTTTTTTTGTGAACACCCCTACCAATAAGCAACAAATACTGCAAGTTTTCGATGGAGTATGCAGCATGAAGAAAGTGCACTTCACATAGCGTCTGTCGGATATGATCCTATAGCAAAACAGCCGTATCTTACCTGAATACGACCGTTTTTCATATGTCTTTTTATTTACATATGTCTTTTTAGCTATGATAATTTTGCGATAACAGCATCACGATATTCCTCTGTTGAAGAATTCCCATGCAGATCCGGCGTCAGATACTTCTGCTCCATCAGCACCTCGTCCACTGCTTTCCGAATGTTCGCAGCACATGTTGTTTCCTGTAAATGCTCCAGCATCATACAGGCAGACCACAGCAGTGCTGTCGGGTTTGCGATATGCTTTCCTGCGATATCCGGTGCAGAGCCATGAACCGCTTCAAACATTGCGTATTCCGTTCCGATATTACTGCTAGGAAGAAGCCCCAGACCACCGATCAGACCACTTGTCAGATCACTGACAATATCACCGTACAGATTCGGCATCACCATAACATCGAAGGTTTCCGGGCGCATAACCAGCTGCATACACACATTATCCACAATTTTATCATCTGCTTCGATATCCGGATATTCCTTTGCGATTTCCTGAAAGATAGAAAGGAACATGCCATCGCTCATTTTCAGAATATTTGCCTTATGTACACAGGTAACCCTTTTTCTGTTATTCGCCCGCGCATATGCAAAGGCATCCCGTATGATGCGTGTACTTGCCTTACGTGTGATAATTTTGGTCGCATGCACCGTATCTGCATCAATCTGTTCCTCCACACCGACATATAAATCCTCGGTATTCTCACGGAAGGTCACGATATCCACATTTTCAAATGGTGTCTTGACTGCCGTATTGGATTTTGCAGGTCGAATGTTCGCATATAAATCATATTTGTTTCTAAGCGTAACATTCAGGGAACGAAATCCCTTACCGATTGGTGTTGTAATCGGAGCCTTCAACAGGATACGGTTTTTCTCAAAGGACGCAAATGCCGCATCCGGAATCAGCTTCCCGTTGCGCTCATATTCCGCCTCTCCGACCGCAAAGCATTCATAAGCAAGCGGTGCCTTTGCCGCCTCCAGAATACGTACGACCGCATCCACGATTTCCGGTCCGATCCCGTCTCCCTTAAATACTGTAATCGTTCTCATTTCATCTGTCCTCCATCTTTACATATTGCTTCACACTGCCGACATATTTCGTTGCCGGACGCATAATTCTTCCATCATATTCCTTGTTTTCAATATTGTGGGCAAGCCAGCCGATCGTCCTTGCCATAACGAACAACGGCGTAAACAAATCCTCCGGTATCCCCATCATGCCATATACAAAGCCGCTGTAGAAGTCCACATTGCTGGATACATGCACACCCTTAACATCCAGAATGACATCCTTCGCGCACTGCTCAAAGCGCTGATAAAATTCATACTCCTTGACCTTGCCCTTTTTCTCGGCAAGCTTTTCGATATATTCCTGCAATACCTCACTTCGCGGATCACTCAGCGTATAAATAGCATGTCCCATACCGTATACCAGCCCACTGTAATCGTAAAACTGTTTATGCAGAATACGGTAAATCAGTGCCTTGATTTCAATATCATTTTCACAGTAGCCGATTTCCTCTATAACAGCACGCATCATACCGCTTACCTTCAAATTAGCACCGCCATGTCTTGGTCCCTTCATGCTGCCGATTGCCCCAACCATAGAGGAATAAAAATCCGTCCCGGTGGAGGAGATCACCACATTGGTAAACGTCGAATTGTTTCCCCCGCCATGATCTGCATGCACGATCAGCATCATGTCCAACAGCTTTGCCTCCAGATTGCTGAATGCATGGTCCTTACGCAGCATATACAGAATATTCTCTGCGATGGAAAGCTGCTCCTGCGCCGGATGAATGACCAGGCTTTCCTTATTATACCGGTGCATCTTGCTCTGATAGGCATAGCAGATGATCGAAGGCAGCTTGGCAAGAATATTCAGGCCCTGCTCCAGCGTATTTTCTACCGATATGTTATCCGGTGCATCATCATAGTCGTAGAGAGCAAGCACAGCCTGCTGCAGGCGGTTCATCAGATTCTTTCCCGGCATATGCAGAAACTTGGATTCCAGAAAATCATCCGGCAGCTCGTAATGCGCACGCAGATATCCGCAGAATTCAGCCAGCTCCTCCTTCTTCGGAAGATAGCCGAAGAGTAATAAAAAGCAGGTTTCCTCGTACCCGCAGATCGTTTCATAATTTCTGCCATGGATTATATCCCGCAGCTCTATGCCTCGATAGTACAGCTTTCCTATATCATCTGTTTTTACTTCCTCAACATATTTATAACCGACAACATCCGCAATCTTAGTAAGACCTACGCGTACACCGGTTCCGTCTTCATTACGCAGCCCCTTTTTAATATCATATTTGCGAAACAGATCATTCGCGATATCATTGTGCTCCCGCGCCTTCTGGTAAAAAGAATTCAAATACTCATTCATTTCCTCTACCTCCTTTTACAGTGTTCTTTCACTATTATATCATAATTTTCATAAATTCAATGAAATATTTTCATAAATTCATGCTATAATATTCCATGTATACGAGAAAGGAAGGGAAGTTATGCCAACAATAACCGAGAAAATCATACAGAAGCATCTGGTAGAAGGGGTGATGGAACGAGGAGAACCCATCGCAATCCGCATTGATCAGACACTGACACAGGATGCCACAGGAACCATGGCTTACCTGCAGCTGGAGGCGATGGGTGTGGATCAGGTCAAAACCGACCTGTCTATCAGCTATGTCGACCATAATACATTACAAAGCGGCTTTGAAAATGCCGATGATCACAAGTATTTGCAGACGGTAGCAATGAAGCACGGTGTTCGTTTCTCACGTCCTGGTAACGGAATCTGTCATCAGGTTCATCTGGAACGCTTTGCGAAGCCGGGAGCCACTCTTTTGGGAAGTGATTCCCATACACCGACAGCAGGAGGTATGGGGTCTTTGGCCATTGGAGCCGGTGGTCTGGATGTTGCCTGTGCCATGGCCGGCATGCCGTTTCATCTCAATATGCCGAAAATCATCAATGTACGGCTGCACGGCTCCCTGACAAAGGGTGTCAGCTCCAAGGATATCATTTTAAAGGTATTACAGATACTGAGCGTAAAAGGCGGTGTGGGAAATGTTATAGAATACAGCGGAGACGGTGTTCTCAGTCTGAGTATTCCACAGCGTGCCACGATTACCAATATGGGGGCCGAGCTTGGTGCGACGACTTCGATTTTCCCAAGTGATGAGGTCACACGGAAATTTTTAAAGAAGCAGCAGCGTGAGGATGCTTATGAAGAGCTGCAGGCCGATGCTGATGCCGTTTATGATGCTGTCATTGATATTGATTTGACCACACTGGAGCCGATGATTGCCATGCCGCATTCTCCGGACAATGTCCTTCCCATTCATGAAGTGCTTGGTCTGAAGGTAGATCAGGTCGCAATCGGAAGCTGCACGAACTCTTCCTATATGGATATGATGAGTGTTGCCGGTATTTTGAAGGATAAGACGGTGGATCCAAATGTCAGTCTGGTTATATCTCCGGGCTCTCGTCAGGTATTGCATATGATAGCGCAAAACGGCGGCCTTTCCGATATGATTTCTGCCGGTGCCAGAATTCTGGAATCCACCTGTGGACCTTGCATCGGTATGGGGCAGTCACCGATCACCAATGCGCTCTCCCTTCGTACCTTTAACCGGAATTTCTATGGTAGAAGCGGCACACTGAGTGCCAAGGTATGTCTGGTATCCCCGGAAACTGCAGCCGCAAGTGCATTGCACGGTTATATTGTAGACCCGCGTACTGTAAGCTATGAGCTGCCGCAGGAGCCGCAGTCCTTCACGGTCGATGATTCCATGATCATTATTCCGGATGCAGAAGCAGCTGCGGAAACTGAGGTCGTGCGTGGTCCGAATATCAAGCCGCTGCCTATCAATACACCGCTTGCAGATCGTATTGATAAAAGGGTCATGATTAAGGTTGGTGACAATATCACCACCGATCACATTGCCCCGGCAGGAGCAAAGGTATTGCCTTACCGCTCCAATATCGAAAAAATCAGTGAGTTTATTTTCATGAATGTAAAAGCAAGCTTCCATGACGACTGTTTACACAATGGTGGAGGCTTCATCATCGCAGGTGCCAACTATGGACAGGGAAGCTCCCGTGAGCATGCCGCGCTAGCCCCGATGTATCTGGGAATCAAAGCGGTAATCGCTAAGAGCTTTGCACGGATTCACCGTGCCAATCTCATCAATTTCGGTATCATTCCATTTACCTTCTGCAATGAGGCGGATTATGATTCCATTGATGAAATGGATGAATTATCGATCACGAATCTGCATGCATTGACAGAAAATACACCGGTAGAGGTTATGAATATCACGAAAAACAGCAGCTTTTTGCTCACACACAACCTAACACAGCGTGATATAGAAACAATTCTGGCCGGCGGTACACTGAATCTGATTCGTCAGAATCAAAACTGATCAATCAGGTATTTCAAAACGCACAGATGAAATGGTTGAGATTAACAGGTGCAGGCTCCTAAGCTTGCGCCTTTTTATAGCCTGCTTTGATTGGGCTGCGTACCCTCTTATTTTAGAGCGTTTATTTGCTGATCTCTTGATTTTCATTACAGTTTTTACAGGTTTCATTCGCTGACCCATAATTTCCATTACATTTTTTACAGCTTTTATTTGCTTATCCCATAATTTCCATTACAATAAAGGAAAGGAATGAAATAAATCATACACAGGATTCGTATATAGGATAGAAAGAAGGGATTACTTATGAAAAAAGCTGTACTCGCCCTATGTGTGCTTCTGCTTCTCGCCGGCTGCTCCTCATCGCAAAAGACAGCACCGCACAAAGCGGAGAAGCCACAGGAACAGGCAAATCCGAAAATCGCGGCCCCCGCTGATATCCGCTATCCGAAAAGTCCTTCCATCGAGGATTATGATGCGCAGATTGCCATAAGTGACAAGAATCCTGTGGATGGTACCGTGCTGAGTGGTTATGCGGATTTCTCACAGGAAAGCTTTTCTGCAATCTTAAAGACTGCTTCTGATAATGTCAGCTATTCCCCGCTGAGTCTGTATTATCCACTGATGCTGACGCTACAGGCAAGTGAGGGGGAAACTGCAAAGCAGCTACAGATGCTGCTTCATGTAAACCGCAGGGATAATGCGAAAAATATGGGGAATCTGTATCGCCGCCTGTATACAGACAATGAAGGCGGACAGCTGAAAATAGCAAATTCCTTATGGATACAGAATGCATATCCGGTAAAAAACGACTTCATAAAAACCGCCAACAAGCAGTATTATGCCGCCGCCTATGATGTGGATTTTTCACAGTCAAAAACCGCAGACCTCATGGCTGCATGGATTCGTGAGCATACCAATGGAAACCTGTCTCCCTCGATAGAAACAGATGCTTCCATGCGTATGGCGATTCTCAACGCCATATATTACAAAGCGCGTTTTGCTACTGTATTCGATAAAAAGGATACAACAAAGGATACCTTTTATACTCAGGATGGAAAGGTTGCTACGGATTTCATGCATCAGATAATGGATTCTCATTTCTTTATTGACAATAAGGACTATGCCGCAACCTCTCTGGCATTGAACAATTCCTCCAGCCTGACGCTGGTACTGCCAAAAGAAGGCAAGGATATCCGCCAGCTGATGGAACAAAAGGGTTTTCTACAGGAATTGCTGGAGGATGATAGTGAAGGAGCAGCCATTGGTATCGTGAACCTATCGCTGCCAAAGTTTAAAATCCATTCCAAGCTGCTGCTGGCGGATACCTTAAAAGCGATGGGTGTCACCGCTTTGTTTGATACCGCCGCTGAGCTGGAGGGCATAACGGATGAAAAGCCCTTATTTGTTTCTAATATCCAGCAGGAAACAAGCATTGCCTTAGATGAGGAAGGCATCGAGGCAAGCGCATATACCGAGATGGGGATGGTAGGTGCTGCAAATATCAAGAATCCAAAAACCCTTAATCTAAATCTGAACCGCGAGTTTCTTTATGTGATTTCCACCCGCTTGGATGGCAGAGAGCTTCCACTGTTCATCGGCGTATGCACCGATCCTGCTTCTTAAAGAACAAAAGGCTGTAAAGTATCGATTCCCTCTGACAAAAGACAGCGGTTTTCCATACGCTATCGATAGGATAATAAAAGCAATGGCAGACACGCAAATCTGATAAAAATATCGCATTGGGTTCACAGTTCTCTTTGCCATGTACCGCACTCCTGCTCGCTGTAGCTTTTCCCGTTTAAATATAATCACACAGGAGCTATTTCAGCCCTGTATGCTATAAAGGCTACGTGCACACGATTGGCTCAAATCATACATAACACATTTTTTGAGCCATATATACAAGCTAACCATACGCTTTCTTTTCGTTCCCATATGCAAGTATCGTTTTATTAAAAAAGCTGAAGTCCAATGAGGGTTCAGCTTTTTATATGCCAATGCTTAAACGTTTTTATCCGCCAGCTGTGCTTTTAATGCATCATATGTATGACAATCCAGTATACGGATGAGAGCATCCTCAACCTGCTGCGCAGTTAATGTATCCACCCAGGTATCCTCCACACCATATTTGCGTTGTAACAGTAATTTCAATGAAGTTTTCTTACCTTCTTCCATTCCTTCTCTCCTTCCTTCTTTTATTCCCAATCTTTTCGCTTCTGCTGTCTGTTCCCTCAGATTGGCTTGTACTGCACGTTCGGCAAATTCTGCCGATTCCGCCCAGCTGAATAACTGATTATCTTCCTTCATTTCATTATACTTTTCCACAGCTACATCCACCATCCTTCTCTTCATGTTTAGTATAGCATCATCCGGATTATATGCAAGCACATAACAAAATGTTTCAAACTCTGTCAGATGTTTTATGCCTCCAACCTCCTTGATACGCTGCTTGATCATCAGCAGGAATACGATTGCTCGATTCAGTGTTCCATTGGGCTCCTCCTGATTATCTTCATCCTTCACCTTATAGTGCCTGATCATACGTCCTCCTGTTTTGGGCATTGAATTCATGAAAATAATCTGATAAAACGGCTTCAGCTTTGTGTAATCATTGCCCTGCTTCAGCTGTCTGCCGACCAGTCGATAGCCATACTGCTGAAATCGTAGCTGTTCTTCCTGCGTATAGCCCGATACCTGCATTTCCAAATCATAAAAATGGCCTGCCTCATCCTCCAACACAACATCCAGAACAACTCGTTTCCCAAAAAAAGCTTCCGGCAGCAGTTCCGGATTCAATACCCTTGTTGTTTGAACCTTCAGCTCGTAAATCTCCTCGATGATTCTGTTTCTCAGCAATTCAGAGCCTGCATCCTCTCCAATCAGCATATACTTGAAAAAAACATCATTGTGAAAGGGAACCGGATATTTCTTTTCATTCTCTTTTTTCATCTGTAGAATCCTCCTTTTTTTCTTATACACTCTTATATACGTAGGGAAAGGGCAAAACTCCTAAATTATTTTAAAATTCGTTAAAAAAAGGTATACTTTTTTTACATAAACGTTAGGAAGCTCCTGGTAAATGATATTTTCACTTATATCCTACAGCTTTTATCGCAGGTATATAGCACTACAGTATTTACCGTTGAATCACGTGAGTGATATGAAAAATACTGTCACATTTGTTTCTTTTGCTTGTGCAGTATCCTCAATATACTTCGCAGCGTAAAGATTCCCCTGCCCCCTGCTGGTATATTACAAAGCATAAGCAAATGTAGACAGCTAAAACCTCTGCCCATATAGGAAGAATTTTGTTTCATTTGTAGCACTACATGGATTTGTGATTGTCAAAATACGAAAAAAGAGCTGCCCTTCCCATAGCATGAGGGCAGCCCTTGCTTATCCTATATGTATTTGTATTTGTTACTTTTTCTTATGGAATTTCTGTTCGCTTTCCGGATCCTTGACAAATGCCAGAAACAGCATGCCCAGCAGCATCATCGGAATCAAACCGAGAATACCATATTGTGTTTCTCCGGTAATCATTATAATCGTAGATACCGCCATAGGTCCTAAGATTGCCGAGAATTTGGAAAATACAGAGAAAAATCCAAAGAATTCATTGGAATCAGCTTTATCCGGAATCAGCTTGGCAAAATAGGAACGGGAAACGGACTGGATACCGCCCTGAAACATACCGACCAGCAAGGCAACCCCCCAGATAAAGGACGGATAGGTCTTAATCAGTGAGCCTGCCAGTACAACGCCTACATAGCCGATGATCCCTGCATAAATCATCTTCTTACTTCCCACATGCTCCACCAGCTTTCCAAACAAAATGGAGAACGGACAGGCAACGATATTGATGACAATTACGACTACCAGACTCATGACATCACTGATTCCCATCTCTGTCGCAAGGGAAACCGCCATCTTGATAACCGTGTTCACACAGTCGATATAGAAGAAGTAGGATATACAGAACAGAAAGATATTTTTATTCTTTTTGATATCCCGGAATGTGTGATATAAATGGGAGAACGATTCCCGTACAACATGCGGTACCGGTTCATGGAAATTTTTCTGTTTTACATTTTTCAGCATAGGGCGTGAATAAACAAGCCACCATAGCACAGCCATTCCCATTGTAAGACCGCATGCCATCCGATAGCTTAACGTAAAGGAGCCCAGCATCAGATCCCCGGTCTTCGGATCACCGAGCAAGGTTACCAGTGCAAAGGGAATTACAAAAATCAGAAATGGCAATACGGAGCCGATATAGCCCCATGCATAGCCGGCGGCGCTTACCTTATCCACCCGCTCATCATCGCAGACATCCACGATAAAGGCATCATAGAAAATAATAGAGCCGTTATAGCCGAGCATGGCGATAATGAAAATCACAATAGCTGCACGGTAGTCGATGAATGGCAGCGCAAGACCAAAGCCGCCAAAGATTCCCATAAACAGGAAAAACTTAAACATCTTCATTTTCTTATCCTTGTAATCCGCCATCGTTCCAAGCACCGGTGATATCACCGCAAGAATAATCGCATAGATTGCGTTTGCCCAGCCGACATACACGCTGCTGTCACCCGGTGTGATTTTCGCTATCAGTAAAGGAAAAATGACAGTGCAGGTGGTCAGTACCTGCGCTGAATTTCCCACATCATATAAAATCCAGCTGGTTTCCTCTTTGGTAAAGCCAAGTTTAGTCAGTATTTTTGTGAACATATCATTCGTTCCTTTCTCTTATAAAGACAGTGTATCACAGGGATATTGTCTTGGGGATACGGATAACAAAAGATTAACAATTTTCAATGGCGAGTAGCTCTGCCTGAATACAGCGACCGTGTACCTCCACCATGGCATAGCCGCTATGCGGAGTACCATAGCATACCGAGCCGGGATTGATCAAAACCACACCGTCCACCTCGATAAAGCACTGATGATGCGTATGTCCGAAAAACAGCGTGTCGCAGCCCTTGCGTTTCGCATAGGCCGCCAGCTTTCCATACAGGGTGCGCATGCACAGCTCCATGATGTCATCCTTCGGCTCATGCTTCATTGCCAGAACCTCCTGCACAGTTTCATCATCAAAAATATCTCCATGCAGACAGATTGCCTTGCGTTCCTCCAGCGTCAGCTTTAATTTTTTAGGAAGGCGGTGGGAGCGGTCATGATTTCCCTTCACGATGGAGCATTCAGAGATTTCCTGTAACGGAAAGCCGACATCGCCCAAATGGATTTTCAAATCCGCGGCTGCATGCTCCTGCAAAATTCTTCGTGCAGCCTCTTGTTCTCCATGTGTATCGGACATCAATAGTATTTTCATGTTGTACACCTTCATATCTGTTAGCTATATTATAATATGATTCCCGAAGAATAGGAATAGAAACTTTACAATTCAAAGAAAACACCTGCCTCTCTCTCATATTTGTGCAGTTGTCCATAGGCTTGTTTCCTTACCTTGCAAAGCCCTATATATCTTTTCTCTATGATTGCGCGATCCGCCTAGATAGGCTATGCTTATTCACATATCTTATACTGAGATACAAAGATGATCTCAGAAAATAAAAGGAGGATTTCAATATGTGTAACAACTGTGGATGTAACAGAGAATTTGGATTCAACGATGGCTATGGATATAACCGTTCTGAGTGGAACAGCGGATGCGGATGCAACAACGATTATTACAACGACAACGCTGCGCTGTATGAAGCTGAGTGTGTAGCGCGTGCTGCTCTGCGCCGTAGAAACAGAGAAAACCGCTGTGCTCGTGAATTCGTTCGCTGCATGAAAAACGCTCGCTGCGGATACTAAGCAGAAAGCCTTGAAGGGTCTGTGAATCACAGGCCCTTTTTACATATTTGATAATGCTGCATAGGATTATTCGGCGTATGGACTATTTACGAATACAAAGCTCATATTATAAAGCCCATATTATAAGGAAGAATGCAGGCTGCAACGTGCTTATCACAGCTGGTGTGTATGAAGGAAACGCAAGTCCTTTGATGTTAAGTGAAACAGGATATGCGACTCTCCTTACTTTACCGCAAGGCTGCTTACAATCTTTGCAAGTTGAATCCCCTTCTACGACATGCTAGGATTGACAGCTATTCTCATTTTCCTATCGCGTGTACGATGGCTTGCAGTTTTATGCCTGTATGCCGTAATAGTGAATCCCTTTCTGCGGCACGCTAGGATAGACAGCTATTCTCATTACCTATCGCGCGAATGATGGCTTGCAGTTTTTGTGTCTGTATGCCATAATGAATTGCAATAGCAAGGGAGGACTTCTAATGGAGCATAAAGGAACTGCTGTTATTGCAACAAAGCGACTGCTTCTGCGCCGCTTTGTCATAGAGGATGCGGAGGCGATGTTTCATAACTGGGCCAGTGATGAAGAGGTTTGCAGATTTCTGACCTGGCCGCCGCATCAGGATGTCAATGTCACACGGCATATTCTGCAGAATTGGATCACAAGCTATGCACAGCCGAATTTCTATCAATGGGCCATTACCTGGAAGGATCGTCCGCAGGAAGTGATTGGCTGTATTAGCGTCGTCGATCAGAATGAGGAGCTGGATATGGTGCATATCGGCTATTGTATAGGAAAAGCATGGTGGCATCAGCATGTCACCAGTGAAGCATTTACAGCCATCATCCCGTTTCTGTTTGAAAAGGTAAAAGCAAACCGCATAGAGACGAAACACGATCCAGATAATCCAAATTCCGGAAGGGTAATGCTGTCCTGCGGCCTTACCTATGAAGGAACGGCAAGAGAGGCAGACCGCAGCAACCGCGGTATTGCGGATGCCTGCTACTACAGCCTTCTGAAAAAGGAATATCCGCAATGGCTTCGCAAAAGAGGCATGAAACCCAGCGAGATCAGGTAGCTGTCTGACAGTGCCTGCATCCTGTCACGTTTGCATAGTTACGGATATCTGTGACATGGCAAAACACAGTGCCTGCTTTTGGTGAGGAAGCTAGCTGGCAAGGATGGATACATTTCTGACAAAAGAGCTGCACAACATCATAATACCTGCCTTGAGGTATTGATGCAGCTGCAAAAAGAAAAGCTCCTGCAATGAAATAGTGGAGGGGCTTTTTGGTTGTGAATTTTAATCAGGTAAGCAGTAAAAGAAGATGACTGCGCGGTAAGCATTCATCATCTTCATATAATCCTTCCTATTTCATTTTCTTACTATCTGACATTTGTCCCTGTCCTGAAACCACCTTACTCCTGCAGCATAGGAATTTATTTCTTCTGTTTCTACGTATCTCCTACTGCGGGTAATCCCCATCATAAAGGCAGCTCCTTTTCAATGCCATATAGGTGTTAAATCATAGCGTCCAAAATATCCTGCAAAGCCTGCTTTCCATTCATTTTCCCAAAGGTTTTCATGTCGATGATATGAATGGGAATATCAAAGCAATTCAGCTTCTTTTTCATGGAATCCTTCAGATACCGCATCTGCGGTGCAAGCCAGATGGCCTGCATGTGATATTCAAAGTGATAACGGCGAATGAATTTTTCATCAATGATTTCCGCAGAGCCATAAGCAAGAACAAGATCATTCTCCCGCAGAGCATCCTCCAGGTGCGTGCCCAGCTCATGGATTTCCTCCACATAAATCTGTTCCCTGCTGCTTGCCTTTTGAATCTGCTTGCAAAACATACTGCTGGTATTTCCGGTAGCACAGCATATATAAACTAACATACGGGTTCCTCCTTTAGAAAAGCTCGTATCTCCTTCAGAAATGCAGCCCTTTGATCTGTGAACACCTCATGTCCGCAATGCTCATAGAAGCGGGTAATGATCGTTTTCCTATCGCAGGATGCGAGTTCATCATACAGCTGCTGCCAGCTGCAGACAGCATCCTCCTTTCCCTGCAGAATCAAAAGCGGCACCTCGCAACTTTCAAACAAGCCGTGAAAGCTGTGCTGGAAAAACCAGGAGGACATCGCACAGATATGGCGAAGAGATTTTGACGGATTGTGTTCACTGTAAATGAAAGTGCGGAATTCCTCGCTTGCAAACAATTCCTCCGGTGTCGGGGAGATCACTGCCTCCTGAGGCAGCTTTGGCATGCGGACACGAAACGCTGCGGACATGCGTTCAAACTGATCCAGCAGCTGTGATCGACAAAAGCCGATTGCCGGTGAGCTCAGAATACAGCCTGTCAGCTCCTGCGCAAATTTCTCCAGACACAGGGCAGCCAGACAGCCGCCAAAGGAGCCGCCCCATAAATACAGGCGCTTTACACCCCAGCGCTTTTTGGTATCCTGTATCACACGCAGCACATCCTCCGTAAGTGTATCTATGCTTAACCCTTTTTTCAAATCATATGTCGATGCACCGCTTCCTCGCTGATCAAAATGGATACACAGGGCATCCTCCTCCAATGAACGAAACGCCGGCAGCTCCATAATTGCCTGTGCACCGCTGCCGGGACCGCCATGCAGAAAAACGATTGCTGTATCGCTGGCAAAGCTTGCGCAGGCATACACCTGCAAAAGACAGTCCGTGCTTTGTATTTGATAACGTTCCATAGGTCCCTCCCACTCGTATAAATTCATCATAGCATGCCGCAATCGCTTATGCAAGATGGAATGCACACATTCGGTTAAGCGGTTACGTAAATACACAGCTGTATGCTTTTGCAGCGACAAGCCTTGACAGAATTCGACAAAGGATATAAGATAACAGTGTTATGTGCAGGAGGTGAGAGGATGCAGCAGGAAACAACACGCGATAAGCTGCTGGAAAGCGCAAGCCGTGAATTTTTATCCAGTGGCTATCAAAAAGCATCGCTTAGAACCATTTGCCGCAATGCTGGTGTTACCACCGGTGCCCTGTACTTTTTCTTCAAGGATAAATCCGCACTGTTTGATGCTCTGGTAAAGGATGCCGCAGAAGCGATCATGCAGATGCTTACCCGACATACCTGTTATGAGGAAGAGGTTTACAGCAATACCGTTGAGCTGATGGATATGGAGCATGATATTCGTTTTGCACAGGAGCTGATTTCCTTTTACTATGCACATGAGACGGCTGTCGAGCTGCTGTTCAACTGTGCCTGGGGCTCCGCATATCAGGGCTTCATTGATCAGATCACTGATTATCTGGTGAAACGTAATACGAAAATCATCTCCGGGATGGTAAAGGATGATGATACGGTATTCAATGCGTGCACACTGCACTGGCTTTCCCAGATACAGGTTGAAGCGTTTCTGCACATATTGTCTCATCACTACGCGCAGGAACAGGCATTGCATCAGATTCGCATTGTCGTTACCTTTCTTAGAAGTGGATTTGAAGGTCTGTATCAACAAGCTGTCAAGCAATAGATCAGGGGGAATACTCCCCTTTTCTTTTACCGCATAACATAACACCGTTATGTTATGGTGAACCATACCGATAAAGGAGGAAGTTGTATGTATCTGCAAGCAAACAGCATTGAAAAGTATTATGGTGACAAGGAAGCACGTGTTCAGGTTTTGAGAGGAATCAGCTGTGAGATAGCACAGGGAGAAATCTGTGTACTGCTGGGTCCCTCCGGCTCCGGAAAATCCACCCTTTTAAATCTGATCGGTGGTATCGAGCACATTGACAAGGGGGAGCTGCTGGTCGGTGGCAAAGACCTGGCGAAGCTGCCGGATAAGGAGCTTGCGCTCTATCGGCGAAGCACGCTTGGCTTTATCTTTCAATCCTATCATCTCGTTGGCAATCTGAGCGTAAAGGAAAACATAGAGTCCGGAGCCTATCTTGGACGACATCCCAAATCCGTCGATGAGCTGCTAAAGCGGCTGGGTCTGTCACAGCATCAAAACAAATATCCGAATCAGTTATCCGGTGGTCAGCAGCAGCGTTGTGCCATCGGAAGGGCACTGGCAAAAAATCCGGAGCTGCTCCTGTGCGATGAGCCGACGGGAGCCTTGGATTATCATACCTCCAAGGATATTTTGCGGCTGCTGGAGGAAATCAACCGGGATTACAAAACAACCGTAATCCTCGTTACCCACAACGCGGCAATCGCCGCGATGGCACACCGCGTCATGTGGCTAAAGGACGGCCGAGTCATCGAGGTACGCTGCAATGCACAGCGTGTAACGGCAGAAGCCCTGGAATGGTAGGTGAGCATGATGCGAAATCCACTGCATAAGACCATGAAAAAAGAATTCCTCACCAACCGCTCCCGCTATATCTCCCTTTCCCTTGTTTTAATTCTCATGATCGCTGCTGTATCCGGCTTCCTCAGTGTTGCCTACAGTGCCAAAGAGCTGCTGATAGAAGATCAGATCATAAGTAGGGTGGAGGACGGACAGTTTACCCTGCAGGAAACGCTCGAGCCAAAGACCAAAAAGAAGCTGGAAGCACTCGGCATAAGCATATACGAGCAATTCTATACGGAGCAGGACATCGACAGAGATACCATGGTGCGTGTATACCGAAAACGCTCCAACATCAATCGTGCCACCCTGCATGCAGGACGGATGCCGAAAAGCCCTACGGAAATCGCACTGGACCGCCTCTTTGCCGAGAAAAACGACTACAGACGCAGGGATACCATACGCATGGCAGGCAGAGATTTTACGATTACCGGGTTAATCTCTGTCCCCGATTATACCTCTCTGATTAAGAAAAACAGCGATATGATGATGGATTCCATCCATTTCGGCATCGCCATCACTACAGATACCGGGTTTCAGGCACTGTCGGCTGATCGCATTTTTTACAGCTACAGCTACGCTTTGAATGACAGAAAGCTGAATGACTTTCAAAAGCAAAAGCTCGCCGATGATATACAGGAAATTTGCGTCAAAGAAAATGCCGTGCTGCAAAATCTGATGACTGCACAGATGAATCAGGCCATATCCTTTCTGCCCAATGATATGGGGAGCGATATACCGATGATACAAACGCTGCTGTACATGATCCTGTTCATTCTGGCCTTCATTTTTGTTGTCATATCACAGACGATGATGGAGGAGCAGGCTCCCGTCATCGGTACACTGCTTGCCAGCGGCTATACCCGGCGGGAGCTGATCCACCATTATATGATGCTTCCGGCAATTCTTATCATCGTATCGGCGGGCATTGGTAATCTACTTGGCTACACGCTGTTTCCACGACTGTTTACGGACATGTACTACAGCAACTACTGTCTGCCGCCGCTCACCATACAGCTGATTCCGGAAGCGCTGCTGTCCACCACCCTTGTGCCGTTTATCTTCATGATGCTGGTTCTGTATGTGATGCTGAAGCGCAGGCTGCGCCTTTCCCCGCTGCGCTTTCTGCGAAAGGATCTGCACAGGCAGCAATCCCGCCGCTATATCCCCCTGCACGGCTTTTTTCTTCAGCGCTTCCGCATACGGATCATCCTGCAGAATAAGGGCAGCTATCTCGTTTTGTTTCTCGGTATCATCTTTGCCAGCTTTCTCTTTATGTTCGGCCTCATCCTGACCCCGTCCATGGAGCATTATATCCAAGCATCAAAGGAAAGCATCCGCTGTAATTACCAGTATCTTTTAAAAGCCCCTGTACCGGCGGATGGTGAAAAGGTGACGCTGAGCTCACTGGAAGCTGATTTTACGGCAGGAAATCTCAAGCTGGATGTAACGCTGTACGGACTGGAGCCACAGTCCGACTATTACACGGATATGACGCTTTCAACGGACCCGAAAGGCCTTGTGATTTCTTCCGACTTCGCTGCCAAACTGTCACTGCAAACGGGGGATTCCATCATCCTGCGCAATCCCTACCGTGATAAAAGCTATGCCTTTACGATTCAGGATATCTATCCATACAGCGCTGGCTTTTCTGCTTATATGCCAAGAGAACAGCTGAATCAGCTGCTGGATGAGGAACGAACCTATTTCAACGGATACCTGTCCAATCAGCCGCTGGATATTGAGGAGACATATATACAAAGCACACTGACGCGCAGTGATGTCGTAAAAATCGGAGAACAGCTGACCCAGACCTTTTCTCAGCTGATTCCCATCCTGACCTTTATATCCATTGTAATTTATCTGGTGGTTCTCTATATCCTCACCCGGCTGGTCATCGACCGCAATGCCATTTCTATGTCCTTTCTGAAGGTTATGGGCTATACGGCAAAGGAAATTCGCAGCCTGTACCTGCATGCCACCACCTATATTGTCATCATTTCCCTGCTGGCAGCCCTTCCCCTATGCAGCATCGCTTTGCATTATCTGATGAAATTTGCATTTATGAAATTTACAGGCTATCTGACGGTCTATATCCCCGTATACGTGTATGCTCTGGTATTTGCCACCGGACTGATTGCGTATTTGTTCATCAAAGCTATACTGACACGACGCATAGAGCAGCTGGAGCTGGGCAGTGCATTAAAGGAGGATGCATAATGCAACAGCAGCAGTAAGCCATAAAAACCTTCGCATGCCGTGAACAGCTTGTGCGTGCTGCAAATGATTCCTATTTACAAGCAATCATGCGGCGTATACCACTATTCTGTAAGCAAAAAAACAACGTGCAGGATTCCTCGATTCACAGCAAGGCTGTTGGAAAGGAGGAATCCTTTTTCATCGGTAGATGCAAGCGTGCACAAGCTGACAGTAAAAACGGTTACCTTTTGTTTCTATATGGAAGTCCGACATGTACAGACAACGAAGAATATGTAGATGGAAAAGCGTTTCGATCCATTGCCCTGCAACTCCACTGCATTGTTGGTCATAGCTTTCAAAAAAGCACACAAGAGGCAGCAATTCACATAGCTTTTCTACTTTATAGAAAAATCAGACTAAGGCAAAGCAACTGTCAGGATATCCCTAAGACTTTGTGCAGGCTCTTTCAGAATTCAGCCAAGAATCGTAACAAAAAAAGCCGGAACTATGCGATCCTTCCTGCCTGCGTAATTGCTTTCGATACTATTCTATGGTACAATTTTCTTACGGAATACAGTACATACTATGCTTCAAATATCATCGTGTAACAGCAATATACAGCATCTGAATTCAGATTGTGGATTCAGAAAGTGAGGAACGGAAGATGAAAAGGAAACACTTGGGAATCGGTATTCTGATGACTGCACTGCTACTAAGCGGCTGCAGCAGACAGAACGTTACGACATATGAGCCGGAAACAACACAGGCATCATCAACGGAAACAAAGCTGACATTTTTTGGTTATAAATATGAAGCAATCAATGTCGCAGCCATTGAAAACAGCCTGCGTTCCTTCATGCAGAAGAACGAGCGTATCTCCATTACCTATGAAGGCATCAAGGGTGTCGATTACTATGATGTGCTTAATAAGCGAATCGACACCAAAAACGGGGATGACATCTTTATGGTCGATCAGGCCTCTGTGCTTGCGCTGGAAAAAAAGGGCACACTTGCGGATCTCTCTGATCTTTCAACGATCAATAATTTCAGTGATCTTGTGAGAAATCAAATGGACGCAAACAACAGCTTGAATTATGTTCCAACCTCTATATCGGCCTTTGGTCTGTATTGCAATGAGGACCTGCTGAAGAAGCATGGGCAGAAGATACCGGAAAATCTGCAGGAATTCATGGATGTCTGTGCGTATTTCAAGCAGAGAGGAATAACCCCCATCGTAGCGAACAATGATATTTCCTTAAAAACCATCGTACTGGCAAAGGGGCTGTTCCCCATCTATCAAAAGCAGGATAAGGATGCCATGATAAAGCAGTTCAATACCGGTGAACGCGATTTGGCAAAGACACTGGAGCCGGGCTTTGCACTGGTAGAGAAAATGATTGCGCGCGGCTATGTCAATGCACAGGAGGCGCTCAAAACTGAAAAGACAAAGGATGATCTGACGCTGTTTGCCGAAGGGGAACAGCCATTTATGCTGACGGGTGCATGGGCTGCTCCACGCCTGCGCGACTTGCATCCGGATTTCACCTTTTCCATACATCCCTACCCCATTCTGGAGGATGGCTGTGCGCTGGTTATCAATATCGATACCCGCATCAGCGTCAATGCAGACAGTCCGCATGTGGAGGAAGCAAAGCAATTTGTGGAGTATCTGACACAGAAGGATGTCCTGTTGGATTTTGTAAACAGCCAAAGCTCCTTCAGTCCTCTGAAGGATAAGCAAATCGCACAGGACAGTGCCATACAGCCGATGGAGTCTTATCTCACCAACGGCAGAAGTGTGATAGGCGCCGATGACAATCTGATTTATCCCATCTGGAATCTCACCCGCGAGAGTACACAAATGCTGTTAAAAAAGGAGAGCAGTGCCTCCGTCGTCGCAGACCTCAGCAGACAGCTTGCACAGATACGAAAGGAAAACAGCTATGAAGACAATAACTAAGCGCTCTTTCTTTATCCTGTTCTCCATTGCCTCTGCCATTGGAATCGCACTGGCATCCATCGCCTTTGTAACGAATGTGAAATCCCTGCTCTGGGAAAAATCCGTAACCGATATTATCGAGGTTACACAGCAGGGCTCTCATGCACTGGATACCTATATAGAAAAAGATTATGATACCCTGCATCTGTTCGTCCGGGAGCTGCAGGAAACCAGCGCGACGGATAAGAAATCCATCCAGAAAATCATCAACATATTCAATAAAGACGGAACCTCCTTTTACTGCAGCGATCTTTCCAGCGGTGTTACCTATTCCACTCTGCCGGAAAAGATACCGCGCATGAGCAAGGAGCAGAGAAACACCTATACGGCAATGAGCGGAAGCAGTATCCGCGATCCGTTTCTTGACGGCTACACCGGGGTGAAAACAATCGGTGTATATGAACGCTTTACCTTTCAAGATGGTACGCAGGGACTCGCCCAGAAAACAAGGCCGCTGGCATCCATGACGGAACGCTTTTCACTTTCCTTTTTCAATCAGACCGGATTTTCCTATGTTGTAAATCAAAATGGCGATGTACTGATACGCTCGCTGCATAAGGACAGCAACCGCACCTTTCAGAACCTGTTTGATATCATCGATCTGCAGGGAAACGATGAAGCACGGCTGAACTCCTTCAAGCAGCGATTAAAGGAAGCAAAGACCGGGGCGGTACAGTTCCGCTATCAGGATGAGGAATATATATTCTGTTATGTCCCGTTGATTAACGGGGATCACTGGAATATTGTTTCCATAATACCCAATCGTATTATCATGCAGCAGGCAAACAGTATTATCAGACAGACGATTGCATTGTGTCTGTCCATCCTGCTGCTTCTGGCTGCATTTGGTTATCTGTATCACAGAAATCGGAAAAAGCATCAGAAGGAAATTGAAAAGCTGGCCTTTTATGATAATCTTACCGGCCTATACCGCTACGAGAAATTTCTGCTCGACGGACAACAGCTTCTGGAAAAAAGGGAGCAGCCGGCTGCCGTACTGTATCTGGATATCATGGGCTTTAAGCTGTTGAATGATATGGAGGGCTATGGCTACGGGGATCGTGTGCTGCTGTTTGTTGCGGATATTCTTCGCTCAGTCGCAAAGCAGCAGGATATCTGCTGCCGTATTTCCGGAGATGATTTTATCCTGCTTACCCCCTACAAGCATAAAGAGGAGGTCATCGAAAAGTGCAGACAGCTTCTTTCACTTTCCGCTGCAGGCATTGACAACAAGCACAACATATCAATCCGAATCGGTATCTGTCTGCAGGAGGATGCCGATGTCGACAGCACCATCAGTACGCTTGTGGACCGAGCCCGTATGGCACAAACAGGGATTCACGATGACTCCACAGCTGCATGGCAGTTTTATAATCAGGAAATGCGTGAAATACTGCTGCGGGATGCTGAGATGGAACAGCATATGGAGCAGGCCCTAAGGGACGGAGAATTCCTGCATGTCATTCAGCCGAAGTATGCATTGGATGGCAGTCAGATTCTGGGGGGTGAAGCACTGCTTCGCTGGCAGCGTAAGGGACATGGCTTTACAAGTCCCGGTGAATTTATACCATTATTTGAACGAAACGGCTTCATTCGCAAGCTGGACACCTATGTGTTTATATCCGTATGTCAGACCATTCAGAATCGTCTCGCGCAAGGAAAGCCAGTCGTTCCTATCTCTGTTAATGTATCCCGTATCCATTTATATCAGGAGGATTTCGCGGATACCTATATCGCTATCAAGGATCAATATCACATTCCAGATGGCATCATAGAGCTGGAGCTTACAGAGAACATCCTGTTAAAGAATATGAGAGAGATATTCGCCATTCTGGAGAAGCTTCGCTCTCACGGCTTCTGTTGCTCCATCGACGATTTCGGTTCTGGCTATTCCTCTTTGAATGCGTTAAAGGACCTTCCGGTAGATGTAGTAAAGCTGGACAGAGTATTCTTTGACCAAAGCAGTCATGTGGAGCGCAATAAAACAATTTTGAAAAGTATGATCAGTATGGCCAAGGAACTGGACATGAAGGTTGTTGCGGAAGGTATTGAATGCACGCAGCAGCTGGATATGCTGCAGGATACCGGCTGCGATATGGTACAGGGCTTCATCTATGCAAGACCATGCAGTGAGGATGACTTCTATCATCGTCTGGAAGAAGACTAAAATTCTGCCTGCAAGGCATCCGTCATGTTGAAAATAAAATAAAAAGAGATTTCTATCAAATGGAACAGCTGTAAACTGATTGCTGATCTCCGCAAATCAGATGCACGGCAAACCATAGATTTGAAGTCTCTTTTTTTATGTGTGAAAGCCTTGTAGGAAATATACCTGTTCCATAAGCAGCCACGAAAACGTCCGTATCCAAACGTGATCCCTTATGATTTATCTGTAATTCTGCATAGTGTTGCAGCATCACAGTTGAATGTAGCAGGTTACAGCTCTTCACCCCTGCCGTACGGTGATGTCCTTCCAAATGAAAGCCTGCATTCCCTTTTCCTATAGTTCAACCTGCCCTACCTCACGACAAGTATGAAACTGCTGCAGCCATGTGGTAAACGCTGCTGCCGGAAGTGGACGGGCGTAATAATAGCCCTGTACCATGTCACAGGTTGTCGTGCGCAAAAACGCCAGCTGTTCCTTTGTTTCAATCCCCTCTGCAACAACCTGAATATGCAATCGATGTGCCAGCTCGATCAGACAGTGCAGGATGTCCTGTGTCTTTTTTTGTTCTATGTCCTCGAAAAAGACACGATCCAGCTTGATTGCATCTACATCAAAGCTTTTCAATAATCCCAGAGAAGAAAATCCGGAGCCAAAATCATCCAGTGAACAACGAAAGCCCAGCTGATGCATCTCATGCACTGCCTGCTTTACCAAAGCAATCTGTTCCTCATTGAAAAAGATAGACTCTGTCAGCTCCAGCTCAATCTGTCCGTCCGCTATGCCATAGCGTTCTTTGATTTCTGCATATTCCGCAAGGAATGCAGGATTTTGAAAATGCCGGCGGGATACATTGATGGAAATCATCTGCTGTTCTTTATTCGCTGCGTTGCATGCCTGCAAATATCTGCATACCTCCTCAAACATGTAACGATCCAATTCCAGAATATTTCCGTTTTTCTCAAAGACAGGGATAAACGACGATGGATATATGGTTCCCATGCGGGGATGCTGCCAGCGAACGAGTGCCTCTGCATGCCTGCATCGGTTTGTTTTCAGCGTAACCTTGGGCTGCAAATACAGCTGAAATTCATGCTGGCGCAAGGAGCTTTCAAACAGGCTGCTCAGCAATTCCTCATACTGCATAGCCTCCAGTAAGGCAGAGCTATAGAATACGCAGCCCTTTCCGCTTACATACTGACGAAGTGCAAGCTTTGCACGATCCAGCAATACGGCAACATCCCGTTGTGTGCCGTCAATGAGACAGGCTCCCTGACGCAAGCGGATGATTGGCTGCCGATGGGCTGTCTGTATGGTCAGCGTCTTCTGCATTTCATCGATTCGATTCTGAAGCTGCTTCTCATCCCGTGTGCGAAGGAAGAGAAAGAAAGAGTCGCCCTCTCCTCTTGCCAGAAATTCCCCGCTTCCAAGATGCTGGTGCAACACCTTATATACCAGACGCAGCACCGCATCCCCCTGCTGCATTCCATAGCGGTGATTGATTCGCTGGAAATGATCGATATTCAACAGTACCAGAGTAGCCGCAATAGCCGGCTTCTTATCCAGCAGCCGCTTTACTCTATTCTGAAAGTGAACCAGCTTCATTCCCTTTGTTAACGGATCATGCAGGAATCTGCCATGCCAGCTTGCGCGATTCGCCAGATACGCTCCCGCCAGAAATGCCAGAATAAGCAGCAGGAGTATGAGCAGCAGGGCAAAAGCACACTGCAGATCATCCGGTATGATTTCCATGTGACGCATAGCGTAGCCTCCCTCATTCATTTCAGCAAAATTTTATCATGCCCCTTCAAAAAGACAACGAGAAATTTGTGTACATATACATATAGTATGACCAAAAAAACCATGTTAAAATAAGAATGAGGTGTCATATATGCAAAGAAAGGAAACCCTTTTTGAATATTTGTATCACAGTCTGCGGGAGGAAATCATCAGTGGAAGAATGCCCTTCGGCTCCACACTGCCCTCCATCATGCGCTTATGTGAACTGTATCATGTTGGAATTCGCACCGTGCGGGATGTATTGAAGCGACTGAAGCAGGAGGGCTACATAAAAACTGAAGAACGAAAGCCAATGCTTGTCATATATCGGCAGGATCAAAGGGAACAGGAATCTGCAGCCGTTACTTATATCGTAAAGTACCAGCATTCCTTACGGGATGTTTATGCCACAATGACGCTGATCATGCCGCGTATTCTTTCCTTCGCTGTTCAGGTATGCAGTGACTATACGCTGCACCAGATGGAAGAAACGGTAAAGGAGGCAGCAGTGAAAAATACAGATATACGCTGGAAAACCAACCTGAAGTTCTTCTATGCACTGCTGGATCAGACACACAATATGTTTTTTCGGGATTTGTTTTCCAGCCTTGAGCTGTACGCAAGACCAATCTTCTTCTTTCAGGAAAAGCAGGTTTCAAGTCTTTTCCGGGAAAGCTTCCAATTTCAGAATATATTATGGGTACAGGAAGCCATGTACAGCCGACAGCTTACAGAGAGCATGGACAGACTTACACAGCTGTATACAGCTATACAAAAAACAGTCGAGCTGCAGATACAGCGGCTGTGTGACCAGTATCCGCAAATCGAACAGTCAAAAAAGCCCTTCCTATGGCATTCCGATCGCGGACGTGACCATCTGCATGTCCAGATCACACGCGATTTGGTTGACAAAATCGGTACCGGAAGCCTTCCGGTAGGAACACGGCTTCCATCAGAGGCAAGACTCGCTGCACAATACAAGGTAAGCGTAGCAACGATTCGCAAGGCTCTCGCCTCACTGAATGAGCTGGGCTATGCAAGAACACAGAATGTCAAAGGAACAACCGTCCGCATGCAGGATGAGGATACTGCCGCAAAATGCATGCAGGTAAAGGTTTATCGCAAGGATACCCTGCGCTATCTCAGTGGTCTGCAGCTTATGATTCTCCTTATAAAGCCGGCAACCCGCGCAGCGTTCCCTTTTATTACGCCACAGGCTTTGTCTAAGCTGCAGTATGAAATACAGCACGAAGACCGGATTCCATTGGATTGTCTGACGGCGCTCGTACTACAATATGTACCGCTGGAAACCCTGCGTACCCTTTTGACAGAGCTTGGCCGGATACTGTGCTGGGGGTATTATTATTCCTTTTATCCCAAAAAGCAGCATGGCTCTACCGTATTAAACCGCAAAAGCATGGAGGCTGTGCACTATCTGCAGGCAGGAAATCAAGAGGCATTTTCCCGTCAGCTGTGCTTATGCTATGCGCATATTCTGGATGTTGTACGCTCAAATATGATCGATTTACAGCTCTTTGAGGCCTCCTATATGAAAACGCCAAAGGAGGTCTTCTTATAGAAAACAGCTGACTATGAGCCGTCAGCCGTTTTTAGTATCCGTGAATTTCAAACACTGTGTATTCTCTGTCAAAATGATAACCGAGCTTCTCCGCCAGATGTACAGAATCCATATTGTGAGCATCCCAGCTTGGATACCAGCCACGCTGCAGACATTCCAGTATCAGCTTTGCGCAGGCTGCCGCTGCCAGCCCCTGTCTTTTGTATTCCTTTTTTGTGTCTACCTGAATTTCAATTCCCTCACGATAAGAGCTGTAGGAGGAGGCACCGGCAACCGGAAGCTTATCCTTCAGGACCGCAACCCCAAGACCTGTTGTGCGGTATGTCTCGTAATCCTTGTATAACGATGTCCATTCCTTGCACCAAGGCTGCTGTCGCGACCAGTTGAAAATCGTCTCATCAATCAGCTGCAGCTCATATTCTGGGCTGAGCGTCTCCACGATATGCTGAAGGTATTGCTGGGAGAAGCTGTCTGTCTCCTTTTTTATGGCATATCGCGTAACCTTCTTGGCGCGTTCCCCATACTGTGCCTGAATGGCAGCTTTTAAGGAGGGCGTGTCTGCACGCATAATGATAAAGGGAATGGTATAGGTGTCCGGCTTATATGCAATCAGCTCAGCATTGACCTCTCCTGCGAAAAAGCAGAAGACCCCCAATACCGCCATAGCTGCTTTCGGATTTTCAGGATCATCTGCGTACATATCCCCCATCACGTTTTGCAGACAGGAAAGAATCATCGTATCCTGTACAGGCGCAAAAAGAGCCTGTGCCCGTTCGGGATGCTTCAATTTATATATCATAACAGCGTTCCTCCGGATCGATACAGCAAAGCACTTCCTGCTGTGAAAGCTGCCGCAGGATTTCATCTACAAGAAAGCAGCAGAGGACGCTTTGCTCGGCACGCAGAATCGGACTTTCCAGCAGACCGGCTTTTAGACATGCATGAATATGTGCTGCTTCATATTTCATTTCATATACACAAGGGTGCTGTATTCTTTGCTCTACACCGTCTACTACGAGAATGTATTCCCGTGCCTTCCAGTAATTCGGAATGCGGATATAGCCCTGATCGAAATAAAACAGTGCTTGCTGCAAGGTTTCCCCGTTCATGGAAATCCTGCTGTTGACAAGGATATCATCGAACAGAAAATTCATGCTTACCCTGTCAACTGCCCCTTTCGCTTCTCTGGTTCCCATGGCAGAAGCATGAATTCTATGCGGCTGTAGCAAATACTGCAAATATTCAATCGTATAGCTGGCACTGCCATACACCACACCACCCTGCAAAGGGTCGTGCATCCATGTGGCGCTCGGATTGGGAAAGCTTGCACTCATCACAACCTGATGCAGCTTCCCCAGTGTCTGCTTCTGCAGGATATCACGGATATCCTGTGTGACAGGAAGAAACAGGCTTTTTTGTGCCTCCATCAAAAACAGCTGCTTCTGCTTTGCTAAGGCAAACAGCTCCTTTGCTTCCTCACAGGACAAAGCGATTGGCTTTTCGCATACCACATGCTTGCCATGGTGAAGGGCTGCTTTGATTTCTTTTCCGTGATTTGCATTATTTACCGCAATATAAACAATATCCACATCCGGATCCGTATATACCTGTTCATATGCTCCATAAGCCTTACGCACCCCATACGCCACTGCCTTTGCCTGTGCCTTTTCCAGAGAACGCGAGGCAATGGCTTCTATCGTATCTCCGGCTTCGATAACAGCATGAAGAAACCGATCTGTTATTGCAGCTACCGCTATAATTCCATAATGCAGCACCATATCATCAACCTCTTTTCGCAAACGATTAAACAGCAAGCATTCAACGTCTTTCTTATGTCCATCTTATCCTTTTCCTTCTCTTATGTCAACAAGCTTTCCCTTCGATAGCTTCGGCAATATGTACCCCATTTTGAGAAGCATAACAGATTCAGGCATAGCAATTTATCCCTGGAATTCTTTTTGTTCATGATTCGCCTTATAAAGCGATTGCCGGACCTGGAAGACGTTTGTATAAAGAAGCTTGAACGATACAGTGTGTCCTAATAGGGACAACACATTTTCAGGGTTTCTCCTTGATTATGATGCATGGGGAAGCTGAAAAAAACGAAGAAAGCTATACAGCATCTGAAGTGAAATTGCACCCTCTTTTCAACTTTCCATAACGGATACCCTAATGTAGTTATTTCAAGCAATCCGCTTATTTATGAAGCAAGGCTGAAAAAAAACACGTTTCCTTTACATAAAATATAATATTTGTGGAAAGCCTTTTCATTTTCTGATATTTCATTCAAAAATATGGCTTTTTCAGCTGTTTTTGAATTGCTTTTTTTAGAAAACACGGTATACTAATAGTGTAATCCTCAGATTACATTACCTCACAAGTTCTGTATACCGACAAAAATCGTGAGGGAAGGGCTGGACATGAACAGCCCTTTTTTATGTTCTTCATGCGCTCCTCATGCCTGTATCTGCCCTGCATACACAAAGCAGTATGAAGGTATGAATATATCTTGCTAATCGTACAATTCTGCATGCATTCAAAAGGCTGTGGAGCGTTTCGGACAGAATTATGATTTCCTAAGGTGTAAGCACAAAAAAACTCTTAAAGCCTTATGCTAAAGGTTTAAGAGTACTTTGTACATGGTGCGGGCGACAGGACTTGAACCTGCACGCGCGAAGCACTAGATCCTAAGTCTAGCGTGTCTGCCAATTTCACCACGCCCGCAAATGCTTTAATATTATAACATATCCTGTGATAATTGCAATCCCTTCTCTGAAATTTTCCAGAAAAAAAATCAACAGGCGTATCCCTATGCAAGGATTAACATAACGAGAATCAGAAAACGGTAGTATTGTAAAGAGAAATCCAGCTATGAAATCTCCTATATTTGTGCAGACGCTCTTTGAATTTGGCTGCTGATTCGTAGCACGAACGTCCCGTCCCCTGCTTTCTCATCCCCCATTGTCCCTAACCTTGTCCGTTTAGGAACAACTTTTTTCATAAATGTCAGCTTTTCCTTATGTAGAAAGCATTATAAAGATATTATGTGGTATAATGGAGTGGATATAAATCATAACAAGGGAGGATATCTTCATGAAAAAACTCAGACTCGCAGCCGCATGTCTGCTCCTGTCATCTGCTGCTGTGTTACAGGGATGTTCCGGTAACGATCACGGACTGAATCCGGATAAGCCGCTCACGCTGACACTCTGGCATTATTACAGCGGTTCACAAAAGCAGGCGTTTGATGAGCTTGTCGATGAATTTAATGAAACACAGGGGAAAAAGCAGGGAATCAGTGTGGACGCTGTCGCAAAGGGAAGCATTTCCAACATTTCCGCAGATTTAAAAAGCTCTCTGGAGAAAAAGGTAAATGCTCCGGAGCTCCCGAATATTTTTGCCTCCTATGGAGATACGGCAGAGGATATGGAGAAGGCGGAAAAGCTCGTTTCCATCAATGACTATATGTCGGATAAGGAAATGGCGGAATATGTCGATGATTATATGAAGGACGGCATTCTGCACAATCATGATGATGTCAATATCTTCCCGATAGCCAAGGCAACGGAGGTCATGGTTATCAATAAAAATATATGGGATGACTTTGCGAAAAAGGAGCACGTAAAGCTTTCCGATCTGGATACGTGGGAGGGGCTTGCTCAGGTCAGTGAGAAATACTATACATACAGCAAAGGGAAAGCCTTCTTCGCAAGGGATGCCCTCATGAATTATCTCAATGCCGGCAGTGAGCAGCTGGGTACACCACTGTTTTCCATAACCGGGCACACCGGCTCCTTCACAGTCAGCAAAGAAACGATGCGCAAGCTTTGGGATCAGTATTATGTTCCGTTTGTAAAGGGCTACTATACCAAAAACGGGCGGTTTGCCAGTGATGATATGAAAACCGAGGATGTCATCGCCTGTGTTGCCTCCTCAGCAGGAGCAACCTTCTTCCCAAAGGAAATCGTCAGCGATGATGGAACAAGCTATGCAGTAGAATATATCGTACGCCAGGTTCCCAACTTTGACGGAAAAAAGAGCTATGCTATCACACAGGGCGCAGGTATGGCTGTCAGTAAAAGTGATGAAGCGCACGAATATGCATCCATTCAGTTTTTAAAATGGTTTACGGAAAAGGAAAGAAATACGCTATTCTCCGCGGAATCCTCTTATCTGCCGGTAAAAAAGGAAGCAAACTCCTTTGACTCCTGGAATTCCATTACGGAAGCAGAAAAGGTTACTGCGAATCAGCTTGTAAGAGATATCGTCAAAACCTCGATGGAAACTGTCTCAAAGAGTACCCTGACCTCGCAGAAATCATTTAACGGAAGCTTTGAAATCCGCAATTATCTGGAAACGGCACTGAACGAAAAATGCGCCGCAGATGCTCGTCAGATTCAACATGCAATAAAGAACGGAGACAGCCGCGAAAAAGCCTGGAAGCCGTATCTCAGCGATGAAAATTTCAATACATGGTTTGAACAGATTACAAAGGATATTAACGAGAAGATGAAGGACAGTGATGCATAATGCAGAAGAATTCCCTGTTTCGCAGGCTGCTGATCACGCTCACGCTGACCGGTGCCGCGATCTGTCTGATCTTCATGGGAACGGTTTTTGCCGGTGGTACCATCCGCAATCTGAAGGATATCTCTTATCACCTCTTTCATCAGCGGGTGAAATTCAGGGTATCGGATTTGCAGGAAATCATGGCTACCGATCTGTATCAGCAGGATACTTACAAGGAGCTTTTACAGGAATGTGACAAGGTATACCAAGCGGCTTCTGCCAAGCAGCACAGCGAGGAGCTGCCCTCATCCATACTGAAGCAAATGGACGCCTTTTCCACGCTGAAATACATCACGGGCTCCTATGTTATATTTGATAGGGATGTCTTTCATACAGATTACTATCCTGCCTATTATCTGACGGATGGAACCCCGGGTGACACCTATAACGATAAAAGTGATATCATCGCACGCTTTGGCAATGCTGCAGCTCTGAAAAAAGCAGGCTATTCCCTGCATTCTGAGTGGAAAACCTCCATGAAGCTGTCAGAACAGGATTTAAACGACAGCTTTTACTTCCGCCCCTATCAGGCGGCACAAGACGATCCAACGGAAGATATAAAAAGCTACGGCTATTGGGGAACGAGCATTCGTATGCAGGATAATGAAACCGAGTTCATCACCTATTCCTTTCCTCTGATCAGCGCTGACCATGAGGTGTACGGTGTTGCAGGTGTGGAAATATCCCTCGATTTTCTAAAGAAGTATCTTCCCTATGAAGAATTAAACGACGATTCCAGCAACGCCTATCTGCTGGCATGCAAACAAAAGGATACCGACACCTACGAGGTGGTATACAGCAATGGTCCCACCTATCGCAGTCTGTTTCCGATCGGAAAGAAATTCAGGCTGAAGGATGCCGCAGGAGAACGCGGCTCCACGTTGACGATAGGCAATCAAAAGCTTGTCATGCAGCAGGAACAGCTGCATCTTTATGAAAGCAACACGCCCTTTGTCGAGCAGGAATGGTATCTGATCGGTACGCTGGAATACGATGCACTGTACAGCAGTGCGATTCGTCTTCAGAAAACCATTCTCTGGACAATGCTGGGCTCGATACTGCTCGCCTTCATCATCGCCCTTTTTACGAGCATGAAATTCTCACATCCGATTGCACAGCTTGCCAAGGTCTTGAAAAATTTCGATCCGAATGATGAAATGCATCTGCCAAGAGTGAAAATACTGGAGGTTGATGAGCTTGCGTCCTCCATTGAGGAGCTAAGCCGAAATCTATCCACTGCGGAATCCAGACTCTCTCAGGTCATTCATGCACTGGATATGCCAATCGGCGCCATTGAGGTCTATGATTCCGGACTCATTTACTGTACAGAGGAAATTCCGCATCTGCTCTGCTTTCAAAACAGAAAACGAACGTCCTATACACGTAAGGAATTCAGAAAGGAAATCGAAGTCTTTAAAAAACGAATTGAGATTTTTGAAGAAAAAGAGGAATGGCAGGATGACAGACAGGTACACACCTATGTGGTATCTCATCAGCTGGATGAACAGGAAACATGGCTGCGCTTCATCCTTTCCCGACATGAGGGAACCCATGTCATAGTCGTTATGGATGTCAGTGACGAAATCCGCGAAAAACGCAAGCTGACCTATGAACGCGATCATGATGTTCTCACACAGCTCTTTAACAGAAGAGCCTTCCGCAGCCGTGTGGAAGCTGTGCTGAGTCAGGATACCTGCGGTATTTGTGCAATGATTTTATGGGATCTTGATAACCTGAAGGTGATCAATGACACCTATGGACACGATGCCGGAGATCAGCTCATCTGCGCCACTGCCCGTTACCTGCAAAAGCTCTCCTCCTCCCGCTGTATCGTATCGCGTATGGCAGGGGATGAATTCCTCGTCTTCTTCCATCATTATCAAAAGGAAAGTGAAATTCGTACCATAGTTGAGGGGATGCATCGGCAAATCAATGCCGGCAGCCTTACCTTCACCGGTGAGGAGGATATCCGCATCCGCCTATCCGCAGGCATCGCCTGGTATCCAAAGAATGCACAGGATTTTGATACGCTCAGTAAATATGCCGACTTTGCCATGTATTCCATCAAGAGTACACAGAAGGGCGGTATCGAGGAATTCCAGCCAAGCACCTATCATAAGGACAAGCTGCTGCTCAGCGGCCGCAATGAACTGAATGAAATACTGGATCATAATCTGGTCAGCTATGCATATCAGCCAATCGTCCATTTGAAATCAAAAACGATATACGCCTTTGAAGCACTGATGCGTCCGCGTAGTACCATTATCACATCCCCGGTGGATATTCTGCGTGTTGCCAGATCACAGAGCCAGCTCTACCGTGTGGAATTCATGACCTGGACGCAGTCGATTGCTCAATTTGCAGCCTTCCACACCTCCTTTCCAAAGGCCCGCCTGTTCATCAACTCCATTCCAAGTATTCCGATGCTGGATGATCTGACACAAAATCTGGAACAGCAATACAGAGAGTATCTGCCGCTGCTGGTCATCGAAATGATTGAAACAGATGAAATCGAACAGCATTATCTGGAAACCAAGCAGCAGTTTGCGAAGCGCTGGGATGCCCATATTGCGATTGATGATTTCGGAAGCGGCTACAGCAATGATTCCACACTTTTAAACGTCGCAGCAAACTATATCAAAATTGATATGATGTTTGTTCGCGATATTCATAAGGATGAAAACAGACAGCGGCTGGTTGAAAACATGATCACCTTTGCCCATCGTCAGCATATCCGTGTAATCGCAGAGGGTGTGGAAACCAAGGAAGAGCTGCAGCAGCTGATTCACATGGAGGTCGACTTTGTACAGGGCTACTATCTTGGAAAGCCGGCACTTCATATAAGTGACATCTGTGAAGCAGACATACGCAAAAAGCTCAGTGATGTATAGCATCGCTATTGCAACTTTGCTAGGCAGGAAAAAGCGGCAATGCGATGATACAGAAAGACGGGGATACTTCAAAAGCTATCCTGCGATCAAAAAAGGCACAGCATCCCAAAGAGGTGCTTACTCGATTTTGGGCAAATAAGAAAATAAAAGATTTCAAAACCTATTGTATTTTTCAATAGATTTGAAATCTTTTTTTACAGCTACCCTATGGTAAGCAAGAGCCCAAAGATCCTGTACCTTTTGTTTATACGATATAGGAAGCAGCGGATGCATACGGCGGTGAACAGAATGCAGCATTTGACGTCTCAGTTTTATTATGTCAGATGCGGCAGCTGTTTACGCAGATGCTCCTTCAGCTGCATCAGCTGTTCCTGCAAGTGCTCATAGGAGGTATGAACAAAGCCTGCCAGACAAGCCTGACGGATCCCCTTTCCCTCGATATACAGCTGGTTTTTCAGCTCAAGCATGGACACAAAGGATTCGCTGATCCGCTCATCATACAACACCACCAGCATACAGTCACGAAGCAGAAGCCGATGCATGGGAAGCATGGCGGTAAACTCCTCATACGAAACAGTCCTGCAGTGTTCATGAAAGCGCTGAAACAGATAGGAAACAAGAGCATCCTCATCAACGGCATGATGAACATGAGCAGATAAGGGAATCGGCTGCAGTGCAGATCGCTGCTGACGCAGCTGCTTCAGATAAAGCTGAAGCTTTTGAATATCACTGTCCTGTATGATACTGCTGATTTCCACATTGGGAACCTGCTTATGCAGATAATCAAACGTTATGAAAAAATCAACCTCAAAACGAGCCGCATCAATTTCATCCTCCGTCAGAATCCGCACAATATCAATATTCGGCAGTGCTTCACTGATTCGCATACGTCCATAATATGCCAGCTCCAAGGAGCAGTTGACAATCAGTCCCGCACGAAAGCGCACCTGTTTATCCAGCTGATGAAAATACGGCAGCAAAAGCATGGATAAGCGTGTATACTCACTCTCATACAGCTGTAGCCCTCGAAGCTTCTCATCCTTGTGAAACAGCCGCATAACACTGAGGAACTCCGCCATGGAATCATATTTTACCTGTGTGTCATTATAATGCAGTACCCGCATCGCATGACGCTTTCGTATCATCGCTGTCTGTAACAGAATGGAAAAGAGAACCGGAAGCTCCTCGTCCAACTCCCCGTGATATTCCTGCTTCAGCAAAGCAAAGAAACGCGCACTCAGCTGTCTGGTTTCCTCATGCAGTTCAAATTGATGCAGCATGCTTCTGTTCCACTGTCGTGCTCCACTTTCAATCAGCTGTTCCAGAAACCGCATTTCCCCGCCGTTTACATCCACATGGAAATAATCCTGAAGCAGGGTATGCACCCGTCTGTTTCCCGCATAGGGCTGCTGCTCCTGCAGACCGCAGCCCATCTGTATACGTTTCATCATTATACCGAGATAGATGCTGAAGTGATGCAGCGCATTCGCCGTAAAGCGATACCCATAGGCATCCTCATACAGCCGAAGAATCGTGCGAAACAGCGACTGATGCTCCTGCAAAAATACCGGCTCAATGCTCATCATCATCGCCTTATCCGCACGCTGATAAAAATAATACAGCACAAACAGCCGGATTTGACGCTCCTCCCCTGCGACATGCAGATGCGCTCCCCTCGTGATGTTCAAATGAAATATTCGCAGCATACTCTCCCAGCAAAGCAAATCCTCCTTGAGCTGAAGACGGTTGGTGTACAATTCATCGGCAAGCGTATCCATCGTATACGACTCCTGATGAAACAGCAGATATATCATACCGTGATAAAACCTGTCCAGATCCGGCTTGATTTCCAGCACTTTGGATTCCAGCAGATAGCGGACATATTCCTCCTCGCGCTCCTCCAGATACATTCGCACACCGCTTCCCCGCTTGGTCTGAATCCGGGATGTTACCTTATTCATATGCAGATATGTGTTGATTGTCTTAATATCATTGCGTATCGTTTTCTCACTGAAGCCGAATTCCTCGCATAATTCCTGAATTGGCTGATAATGCTTCTGTGACAGCAGATACAGAAGCAGTTTTCGCTGTCGCTGGTTCATACATCTCCCGCTTTCCTCTTTGTAAGAATTTTACCACAGTTACGGTAATTTTGCTACTTAACAACGTCCTGGACAGGCCTATAATGGTCTATGGTATAGAAAGTAAGTATTTGAGGAGGCAATAGCTATGGAAACTGTACAAAAACAAAAGAAACAGATGTTATATCTCCCGCTGATTGTTCTGATGTTCACACAGATTGGAACCTCAGGGGATAATGCGGTACTCAGTGTCGCAACGAATGCGCTGATCTCTGCACTGCATGCAAGTATGAACGATATTCAGCTTGCCAATATGGTATATTCGCTATGTGCCGGAGCCTTTATGGTTGCCGGTGGTATGCTGGGAATCATCATCGGATGGAAGAAGAACTTTCGCATCGGTGTGATCCTTGCCATCATCGGAGAGGTCATGCTGGCCATCTCCACCAATGTTGTTATGTTTACCTGGGGCGGCCGTTTACTGGTCGGTCTGGGCGCAAGCTTTATGATTCCTTCTGTACTCGGTCTGATTCCGGGTATCTATAGCGGAAAGGAGCGTGTCTTCGCATTTGGTGCCATCGGTGCCGCTACCGGAATTGCGGCAGCTGCCGGTCCGATCGTAGCCGGCTTTCTGCTGGATGCTTTTGGATTTCGGATTGCCTTTGGTGCACTTGCCGTTTACTTTTTCCTGATTCTCATCGGTTCGATGGCAATTCCCGAGGTTGAGCGCTCCGCCAAGAAGCTGAAAATGGATGTACGCGGGACGATTGTTGCGGCCATCGGTCTCTTCCTGTTCCTGATCGGAATTTCCAAGATATCCGTATGGGGTCTTATCACACCGCTGCAGGCACCGTTTACGCTTTTCGGAATATCCCCTTCTCTGCCACTGGCTCTGCTTGGTATCGTCATTCTGGCATTTCTGGTCGTCATGGAAAAAAGCATTGAACAGAAGAACGGTTGCGCCCTGCTTCCTTCTTCCTTTCTGAAATCCGCACAGGTGCGCGCAGGACTGTTCGCCAGTGCCATCGTATTCCTGTATCTGGGAGGTACCGTTATGCTGGTAAATCCCTACCTGCAGGTTGTCGGCGGGTTCAATGCCGTTCAAACAGGAGTTGCGATGATCTGTGTCGGTGCTCCGATGTTTGTAGCATCCATGGGGGTTCCCAAATATGCGGCGCAGGTGCATCCGAAAACGATTCTTCGCATCGGCTATATTCTGCTTGCCGCATCCGTAATTCCCATGGCATTCTCTTTGCAGGAGCATGGGGTATCCATCGGTATGTATATCGGGCTGATCATTGCCGGTATCGGTCAGGGAATGCTGAGCGCACAGGCGAGTAACGTGGTGGCACTGGCTGTCAATGAGCGGGATGCCCAGCAATCCGGCGGCATACAGGCTACCGCAAGAAATGTCGGACAGGCAATCGGTGTTGCCGTGCTTGGCATGGTTATGATCTTCACCATCAATGCCAATCTGGGTAGCAGTATGGAAAAGGATACCTTGCTCTCCGCTTCTCTTGTACAGCAGGAGGAAGCAAAAAATGTAAGCTTTATGTCGGATGAGGCCTTTATCGCTTCACTGTCTGATCTTACGATGAAGCCACAGGAGCAGCAGGAGCTTGTCCATCTGAATGCCCAGGCCCGTATGCATTCCACACAGTATGCCCTGTATGTCCTGGGAATCCTTTCCCTTGTATGTATTTTCAGTACCGGCGGCATAACGATTACAAAAAAAGAACAGGCTTAGATTCATGCATCGATGATAAGGAGATGAGGAAAGATGCAGAAATTATATACAAATGGTACCATCCTTACGATGAAGGAAAACGAATTATACAGTGAGGCACTGCTGATCAGGGACGGCCGTATTCAGGCAGTCGGTTCAAAAAAGGAGCTGGAGCCTCTATGCGAGGCAGCTTGTGAGCGAATCGATTTGCAGGGAGCCTGCCTGATGCCCTCTTTTATAGATGCGCATTCCCACATGCTGCAGTTTGCGAATACTCTGAAGTTTGTTCCATTAAAGAGCTGTACCTGTGTTGCGGATATTCAGGAGGAAATCAAACGCTATATCAAGGAGAATCAGGTAGCGGATGGAGAATGGGTGATGGGCTTTGGCTATGATCACAATGCACTGGCCGAGCATCGGCATCCAAACTGCCACGAGCTGGATGCCGCAAGCAGTACGCATCCCATCATTCTTGCGCACTCCTCCTTTCACATGGGAGTTTTAAATACCATGGCTTTGCAGGCTTATGGTCTGGATGACAGCGTGAAGAATCCGGAGGGTGGAAGCTATGGCCGTGATGAGCAGGGACACCTGAACGGGTATATGGAAGAGGTCACCTTCATGCGCGGTCCCGGTGAACGTGTCATGAGTCTGGAGAATATCGATGCATATGCAGTAGAGGCACAGAAAATATATGCCAGCTTCGGTATTACGACAGCACAGGAGGGCTTTGCACATAAGAGTGAAGTGGATATCTATGAACGCCTTGGCCGCGACGATAAGATGCTGCTGGATATGGTAGCATACGTGGATATCGTGGAGGACAGCGATGTTGTACAGAAAAGAGAGGACCTCAAGGAATATAGGAATCACTTCCGCATCGGCGGCTATAAGCTGTTTCTGGATGGCTCTCCACAGGGCAAGACGGCATGGATGAGCAAGCCGTATGAAAACAGTGGCGAGTATTGCGGCTATCCGATTTATACCGATGAGCAGGTTGACGGCTACGTGCAGCAGGCGCTGGATGAACACCGCCAGCTGCTGGTGCACTGCAATGGAGATGCCGCCAGCCAGCAGATGCTGAATGGCTTTCATCACAGCAGACAGAAAACCACAGATACCCGTCCGGTCATGGTACATTCTCAGACCCTGCGTCCGGATCAGCTGCCGCAGCTAAAGGAAACCGGTGTGATGCCGAGCTATTTCGTTGCCCATGTATATCACTGGGGGGATGTACACCTTGTTAATTTTGGAAAGCAGCGGGCAGAAAACATTTCCTGTACCGCCAGTGCCCTGCAAAATCACATTCCCTTCACCTTCCATCAGGATACCCCGGTAATTCTGCCGGATATGCTGGAAAGTGTATGGACTGCGGTCAATCGTATTACAAAGAATGGAATCGTGCTTGGTGAACAGCAGCGCATCAGTGTTCTGGAAGCATTGAAGGCTGTGACCATTAACGCAGCCTACCAGTATTTTGAAGAGGATCGCAAGGGTACACTGGAGGCCGGGAAGCTGGCAGATCTGGTGATTCTGAGTGAAGACCCATTGCAGGCTGACCCAATGAAGCTTCGTGATATTCAGGTTATGAAAACCATCAAAGAGGGACGTACCATTTATACAAGGGAAAATTAGCAGTATCGCATAAAGCGTAGAGTAAACGAAACCGAAAAAAAGGATGTAAAAAACAGACAGCACGTCTGTTTTTTTATGACAGTTTCGCATAGGGTGCAGGCATGACAGCTTGCTTGTCCCGTGCAGCTGTTTCATGCAAGGCTCTCGCAGTTTCAATCACTATGTAAAACCGCTTTCCCTGTCATTTTTGCCATAGCACATCCATTATGTTACTTTAGCTGAAGATTCCTCCATTATAGCGATACTGGGCATAGAACATAATACCGATCCCCAAAGACAGACCGCCAAGCAATACCGGCAGGGAGAGCACCTTCAGGTACAGGAGCACAGCAAAGCTGACAAAGCACACCCCCAGCACAGCGAACCCGACTCCCATCAGCTGCAGATAGGCGGCGCTATCCTCTTCCTTCAGATTCTGATAATGATAGTCATGCAGAAATGTCATGCGTTTCCGTACGCCCAGCTCCACTTCAATATAAAACATCCCTATGCTTAACGCCAGAAATAGAACAGCTGCCATAACGTTTTCTTCCCTTCTTTTTCATCATTATATACAATGCATCCACATTCCGCAAGCCCCTGTAAAGCATAAAACAGAACAGCGCCGTAATCCCGCTGGCGCATCCAACAGACTGTGATAAAAAAGCACAGGATACGATAGAAAAAAATCATCTTTTTAGCGCTCGGCACTTGACAGTGCTAAATTATGTGATATAATAACAGTGAAGATGAGGTAGGATACCTGCAGGACATGGTTTTCGGAATCGAGGCGATGGATACTTAGTTGCATCCCGCAGATATTTGTACACATCTGAAAAATCTGATTCATACAATATGATAGAAAGAGGTGGACTTTATGATGAGATTTTTACCAGACGTATTTACAGACACATTTGAAGACATGTGGAAGGATCCGTTTTTCACAAAGAGCAACAGCTGCATGAAAACAGATGTTCGTGAGCTAGACGGTAACTATCTGCTAGACATGGAGCTGCCTGGTTATAAGAAGGAAGACATCCATCTGGAGTTAAAGGATGGATACCTCAACATTACAGCCGCAAAAAACAGTTCCAATGAAGAGAAGGATGACAAAGGAAACATTATCCGTCAGGAGCGCTACAGCGGTTCCTGCGCAAGAAGCTTCTATGTAGGAAATGCAATCCGTGAAGAGGATATCCGCGCAAGCTTTGAGAACGGTGAGCTGAAAATCACCTTCCCAAAGGAGGAAAGCCGTAAGGTTGAAGAAAAACGCTTTATTCCAATAGAATAAATGTGTCAAGGATGCGTAAAAAGCATCCTTTTTCTTTTTGCCTTCCCGCTTCCGTGGTATACTATTAACAGAGGTGAAGTTATGACAAGCTGGATCAAAGAAGCAGTATTTTATCACATTTATCCGCTGGGCTTTGTTGGCGCAGCACAGTATCATGAGGAAAAGATCACACATTCCATACACAAGGTGGCTGACTGGATTCCCCATATGAAAACGCTGGGAATCAATGCCCTGTATCTGGGACCGGTCTTTGAAAGCCATGAGCATGGCTATGATACAAGCGATTACCGCATACTGGATCATCGCCTGGGAACAAACGAAGATTTCAAAAAGGTATGCGATGCGCTGCATGCCGCGGATATCCGTATCGTACTGGATGGGGTGTTCAATCATGTCGGACGAGATTTCTGGGCGTTTCGCGATGTTCAGGAAAAGAAGGAGGCATCAAGGTATTGCAGCTGGTTTTCCAATCTGCACTTTCATGCACGCAGTCCGCTGCATGATGATTTTACCTATGATGCATGGGAAGGGCACTACAATCTGGTAAAGCTCAATCTGGATAATGAAGAGGTCGTTCGCTATCTGCTGGACAGTGTTGCCATGTGGATGGATGAATTTCATATTGATGGTCTGCGTCTGGATGCCGCCGACTGTATCCGCCCGGAATTTTTCCGCAGGCTGAAGGCGTTCTGCAAAGAGAAAAATCCGGACTTCTGGCTGATGGGGGAAATCATTCACGGTGATTACAACCGCTGGGCGAATCCCGAAATGCTGGATTCCGTTACCAATTACGAATGCTATAAGGGACTGTATTCCTCCCATAATGAAAAGAATTATTTTGAAATCGGATATTCCTTAAACCGTCAGTTTGGCAATGGCGGAATCTATCATGCACTCGACCTTTATAATTTTGTCGACAATCATGATGTGAACCGTCTGGCAAGTACCGTAAAAAACAAAGAGGACCTGTTTAATATTTATACGATTCTCTTTACCATGCCGGGGATTCCCAGCATATATTATGGCAGTGAATATGCAATCGAGGGCAGTAAGCACAACGGCAGCGATGCCGATATTCGTCCCTGCCTGCAGCTGTGTGAGTTTGATTCAGAGGAGCTTTGCGGACACATTGCACAGCTTTCTTGCGTGCACAAGCTGAAAGCCTGCAGTCATGGCAGCTATGAACAGGTGCTGCTTCGGAATGAACAGTTTGTATTCTGTCGAAGCTATGAGCAGAACAGCCTGTATATCGCATGCAATGTAGCGGATACGGATTATGAAGCAGAGCTGCCGATTCCACAGGGCTGCTGGAAGGATTTGCTGCACGCTACGACGTATCAGAGTGAAGACGGCAGTCTGCAGCTTACCATTCCCGCAAAGAGTGCCTGCATTCTGTATAAGGAACGTGAGGATGAACAGGCTGTAAGCGAGGAAGTGCATGCTTCAAATAAGGAAGAGGAAGCATGGCTGGAGGAAGAGCATACAGCGGTATACGCTGTACCGATTTTTGTAAAGCCTTTAAAGGAAGCCGAAGGGATTCCGGTGGAGAGTATGGAAGTAAAGCCCGGAAAATACCGTCATTTTAAAGGAAAATGCTACAGCGTGCTGTATGTGGCAACCCATAGTGAAACGTTGGAGCGCTATGTAGTGTACCGACAGCTATATGGCAATGAGGAGGTGTGGATACGCCCTCTTGATATGTTTTGTGAAAGCATTCTGGTTGACGGTGTGCTGACACCGCGGTTCACCTATATTGGAAAATAACAAAGCTTGATAAAGAAAAAAGACTTATCCTGAGAACAGCTGGCAGCTCTGTGCTGCCACATCGCATACAGCGACAATTCAGGATAAGTCTTTTATGATTCTTGCATGCTACGGCAGCTGCATCGCTTCTTTACACCGATGCCGGTACAGAAAATCTTACAGTGCCTGTACATAGGCCTGTATAACAGCGTGAATCTGCTTTGATTGCAGCCAAGCCGTGCTTTCCTTCATCAGAGTGGACATAGCATCCAGCTCTAAGGGAAGACTGCGCCGCATCCGGTATGCAAACAGCTTTGGAAACAGATGCAGCTGCTTTGCAATCGAGCCGATGAGAAGAAACCGGCAATTCTGTTCCACAAAGGCCTGCATAGCACTGGCTTGTGTGGGATAATGATAATACAATACCTCATGCAGGTAGGTGTGCAGCCGTTGCGCAAGACGCAGACGCTGCCTTTTTCCCTGCAGCTTACTTGCCAGCGTATGCTGACACAGAGCACGATCCTCCTCCATATCCTGAATATCATCCGCCACCTGCAAAAGAAAGCCGTAAGCAACACAGAAAAATGCTTCTTTTTCAGTGAGCTCTCCATCCATCAGGTAGCCGTCAGCCAAAACAGAGGCTCCTCCCTTGTATATGGATATCCTTCGTATTTCCGCTTCACAAAGCCTGCTGTCCTGCTGCACAGACAACACCTGCCCCTCCTGTATGCGCAGCAGTGCCTCATATACAGCGGGAAACTTATGGCGTGGATAGGTATCCTCAATCATGCAAACAAGGGCATCCACCTTGTGATATAAGGCAGAATCCACCGATCTTAGCTCCCCCCTCAGGCGTTTGCTCAGCCAGCTGTTGAACGCTTTTTTCTGCTGTCTGTCAATTACAGGATCATCCAGAAAATTATCGGTATACGGATACAGCATACTGTAGGCGAAAATTGCTCTGTGATAGCACAGCTTACGCTCCAGCATGCATTCCAGCAGCAACATGATCCAGACATTGCGCATCGCCTGCATGATATCCTTTAGCTGAAGGGTATGATCGAAGCACATGGCATCCCGGACAAACTGCTTCGTGATGGATAGAAATTCCTCCTGAACCGCAGGCTTTAATACTGCGAAATTCAGAACGGATTCACTTCGCAGCAAAGCAAGGACACGCCTGTCCATTTCCTTCTTCCACCCTGCTTCCTCCAGATTTTCTGCGGCATGGCGCAGGAACGTTTCCCAATCTTTTTTTAATGCGGCTGCCTTCTCCTGATTTTCTCTTTGCTCCTGTTTTTGCACAGCGGGAAGCCGCAGTCTGGTACAGCGACAGTTAAGCCACAGCCTGTCACAGCCCCTGACCAACTCCTCAAAGCTCGTCATCTTTCAAACTGCAGATCGATATCTCCCATGCTGCTGTACAGCTGAAGATAGTTGTTACTGGACCGGTTGCCTTCCTCAGTATCACATTGCAGCTCCCATTCACGGTTTTGGATCTGTGTATCTCCCATTGTATTTTTCACCCTGTAGCGATAATCCTTCTGTGATCCCCGAACATGAATCACGATATCTCCCATGCTGTTCTTCACAACACTGTTTCCATAAAGCTGTCCATCCACCTCAATATCTCCGGCCGACTGCGCGATTGTTAAATCCCTTGAAACGATATTTTCCAGCGTGATATCCCCCAGCTTCTCTTCTACGCTGATATGCTTAGCGGACAGGCTGGCAAGCTGAACATCGCCCAGCTTATTGTTGATGTGAATGCGCTCATACTGTGTATCCTTTAATGTGATTATCACTGTATCATCACGATTTCCTTTGAAAACCTCCGGGTTATCTACAGTAATTGTGACAACGCCCTTTTCCTGTTTGACCTTCACCGTCTCCTTGCGGATATCAAGAAAGGTGATCTTATTTTCCTTTCCCCGCTCTACTCTGACATCCCCAAGACGGATGTCCAGCGATAGCGATTTCACTTCCTGCAGCGGCTGATTCCAGCGCTCGTTATAGCTGTACTCCTCATCCTCCCAGGATGTAAAGCTCAGGGTATTGTCCAGCTGAATTCCAAAGCTTCCCTTAAATGGCCACCAATCCACCGTATCCTTGCCGACATGCAGATATCGCAAGTCGCCCCCCTTTGCAATGCCCACGCCGATACACAGAGAACCCAGTACCATCAAAGCGATAGATACCAGAACCAGTGCGCGTATCCCTCTATGCTTTTTCATGTCGTCTACCTCCCTGTGCCTTATGATAGAGCCGCGTCAGTGCATTGGTAAATGCAGGCAGCACGGTACGAATCAGTGAAAAAAACAGGATGGAGAGCAGTATTCCCAATCCGATACACAGCAAGCCGCCGCCTGCTGCTATCCATGCATTGGATGGTGTATGATAGTTTGTAACTGCACTTGCCATCAGCGGAATCCCGGTAAGCAGGATAGAGGCAAAGGAGATAACCCCGGCTACTCCCAATGCAAAAACGGTAATCACAAGTGCAAACATAACGGCAATGGCCGCAATCAGCAGCGGCAGTGCGATGGGCAATGCACAAATACCAAGAATGATCATACCTGCATTTTTCAATGAGCTGTTCGGATTATTCCCTCTGCGATAGCCGCGATGCTGCTGTTCCTGGCGAATGGACTTCTCCGCCTTTAGCTGTGCCGCAAACTGTGCCGGTGTTCCTAAATCATCAATGACCTGCTGGTCATTCCCATCCCCTGCTTCTTCAAAATATTCTTCACAATACGAAACTGCATCCTCCACCTCAGATGGTGAAAAATTCGCAAGCCTTCGCTTCAATTCCGCTATATACTCAGCCTTCTTCATGTTCTTTTCCTCCCTCCAGAATGCCACTGATTTTTGTTGAGAATGCCTTCCATTCCTCAACATACTCTCTGTATTTATTTCTTCCTGTATCTGTCAATCGGTAATATCTTCGATTTCTGCCCATGTGCTGCTGGTCATAAGTTTCCAGATATCCTTCTCTCATAAGTCTGCGCAGAACCGGATACAGTGTGGATTCACTCACACTCATCACAACCTTTACCTCCTGTGTAAGCCGATATCCATAGGTATCCTCCTTGTGCAGAGTCGCCAGCACACAGGCATCCAGCAATGCAGAGCCTAGCTGAAATGTCATATACATCACCTTTCTTCAACAATATTATACGTCATATAATATTGTAATACAATCAAATATCATAGGAAAGATTAAATAAAGTGACAGGCTCTATCCGCAGCATTCTGTATATACAAAAAAGCCGGGATGAACAACTCCGACTTTTTTTTATAATCAGCGAATAGCCGCTGCATTGCTTGCATCTACAGGTCAGAATATTTCCAGATGATCAGAACTGAAACCATCCGGGAAAAGAACAGCATTGATAACACACTGCCAGCGACACTGTTATTTCTTTCTGACGCTGCAGGGGCGCAGGCATTATGTTCGCCGCTTCATCTCCAGCATTGCCGCATAATGCTTCACATAGAATGCTGCAGGGGCATTCTGCTTTAATAGCTGCAGATGTTCCTGTTCCCAAGCTTTTATCGCTTGATCAGAAAGAGAGGCACCCACGCCCCGACAGGCCTTCATTCTCCCATTCCAGGATTCTCTGGTAAAGGGGATATCAAGTACATATTCCTCATGTGCTACCGTCTCAAATGCTTCATATACACACGCAGGCAATGAAATGGGGTGCATATACTCTCTAGCTCCTGACCAGTTCGGACTGTATTTTAAAACCAGCTGCTCACTTGCCCCTGCTATCGCATCCTCTTGAGGAAGCCAGGCCATATACAAAAAGAGAAGTCTCCCATCTGGTTTCAGAAACTGAAGCAGCTTTAGCAGCAGCTTTTCATAATCAAAATACCAAAAGCACTGGCATGCTGTAATGACGTCAAAGCTATGGCTGGAAAAGCTGATATCCTCAGCAGGTACACAGATATAGGATATATTCTGGTTCATTTGCTGTGCCAGTGCCTTCGCCTCTTCAATCTGCTGCCGGGAAATATCCGTTCCTGTCCAGTTGGCGCCATAGGCATACATGTTCCTTGGCAAAACACCGGTTCCTGTTCCCAAATCAAGCACCCGCTGATTTGCGACACATAATCCCCGTTCTGCAATTTTTTCATAAAACACAGCGGGATAAATATCCCGATACTTTGCATAATCCTTTGATGTCCGCCCCCAATCAAATGCGTTACCCGCATCAATTTCCTTATTTGTAATTTTCACAACGTCATCTCCCTTACGCATCTAAATGCTTATTTCTGTTATTATACACCATTTCTTCATGGATGAATTGCCATCTAACAGTCTTGTGCAGCTTTTACGGTGTGCTTGTTACCATAAGCAGGGATATGATACTCAAATATAAGGGAAGACATTTTACCTTCCATATTCTTACAATGTTCGCTTTTACAATTCATTTCCTACTACAAGCTTATCCCCCATATACTTCTGTCAGATTACCACCAAATCTCACTATTCCCAAGTCAAACTTTTATTCCATCTGCCAGCTTCATAGCCTTTTTCTCTGCGTAGTCTTACTCCTTTAAAGCAATACAGCTTTCTAGTGCAATCATGGGTTCTTGATGATCAGGTATTAAGCATATATTTAAAGCACGCATTGTAGTTCTCCCTGTCAGCACATATTGCATATCAGCATTTATCATATAGGTAAACAGGAGTGTGACAGCCTGAATGTTTCGAAAGTGTATGAATTCAACGGTAAGTAAGATCTAATTACACGATTACATTAGCAATTTAATAAAATAAAAATGCCCTTGACTAGCGAGGTCATTTTTCTGGTCTAAAGGTTACTACATCCTGTATATCACAATCGAGTATCATACATAGGTCATGTAACGTATTTAATGTCATATTGCTTCCTTTACGAAATGCATCTAATGTTCCAGTGCTTATATGATACCTATTTATTAAGGTATATTGAGATATTTGCTTCTCTTTCATTGTATTCCACAGTGGCTCATAGCTTATCATGTAATCACCTCATTCCAATACTATAGATTATAATGAATTATACTTCATTTTCAAGAAGGCAGGACATATTCTTGTAACCCACACCCCAAAATATATCAATATTAAACAGCATTTACAATGCTTGTTATTTTAAAATTCATTGTTTTTTAATATTTAGATGCACGTAGCTTACCTATATAGTTACGGACGCTGTAGTATCATTTGATCATGGCCTTGTAATTAAATACAAGGGAAACCAATTAACCTGATGTTTAGACAACAAGCAGGCCTATCCTTCGTAACATCATAAGGCTCGTTTTGTATGTTTAAGAAAGTAAAGAACGGAAATCATGTAATTCCCCAACCCGTACGCAAACACATGAAAAAAGCACACTCCGCAAAGATGAATGAAAAATATCCTAACAGAGTGTGCCTTATATATAACAAATAAAAACTCACACAAATATATGTGTGAGATATGTATTAAATGGTGCCACGTGCGTTACATACACGAACCATTCCTAGTATTATTTATATTTCTGCCTCTTTTGTATCTTCCTATACTCTTTTCTAATTCTTGGCTTATCGTCAAGAATACTATACCATGATTCGTGTCAATTTACCATACCTTTTTCAAAAAAAGTCACTTTTTCTTGCTATCATTCTCATGATATTCGATTTTAATGATTTCTTTTTTATTTAAATCAACACGCATTGTTAAAATAGTCTGTTCGACAAATCCTCGTTTTTCACTATCAGATAGCTCATTCCAATTATGACCGTTTATTATTTTTATTCTCCCAAACCTTGCTTTCTCTTTATTCAATTTTAAATTGATGGATTTTACGACAGTATCATATGCTTCATCCGAGAGGAAATCTTCTGCATATTGTCTGGAGACCGTTTTAAGCTTACGCTGCAGACTATTGATTCTTCTTAGAATAACCTCTGCTTCATTTTTATAATCCGTCTTATCTGTATATATGATCATATCATGTATTATCTGATGACTGATCACATCCTGATTGATTCTCTGATTACACTTTTTACAATAATAGTAATAATATTTTTTATTCCTTTTATACGTTGGAATACCACCTAACAACCCCCCGCAGTTATTACATGTTATTTTATTTCTAAAATAGAATTTGTTCTGTTCTTTACCATATGCAACGCTTCTTTTCCCAACTACTTTTTTAGCTTCCATTGCATCTTCTTTACTGACGATTGCTTGCATCACATCGGGGAAGACATAGTCTTTATAGGTAAACTCACCATAATATCCATTTTCAAAAATAATTCTTTTTATTCGATCCGTGCGTAACTTGTAATCGTATATTTCCTTGATCTTTATTCGTATATCGGATAGCGGATAACCTGCTCTTGCATACATGAATATGCTTCTGATAATCGGGGCAGTTTCTTCATCAATAGATAGATATTTATCTTTATCCTTAGTATAACCAAGAAGGACTCCGCTTTTCGGATATTTTCCTTCCATTGCCATCTGCAACAGACCGTCATTCGTTCTCTCGATGATCGTTTCTCTTTCCCATTGAGCAAAAATAGCCAAGATACCGACCACTAGCATCCCATTCGCAGTAGTGATATCCAGATTATCCATGACTGCTACAAGATTTACATCGTTTTCTGTAAACATACTCAGGAGTTCATATGTATCAATTACATTCCTGGTTAAGCGATCAAGCTTGTAAATGATGATTTCATTGAGCTTATGATTTCTGACATCCTGCAGCATTTGTTTGATGCTAGGACGCTCAAGTGTTGAAGCAGAATGACCTTCATCTATATAGAAAACCGGTTCAACATAGTCATCATTAAATAGATTCATATAGTCCCGGCATTTATTTTTTTGATTATCTATGGAGTAGCCGAGCGTCTGTTCTCTAGTGGATACGCGACAATATATACCGATCCGCTTTTTCTTTTTTACCTCTTTACTTTCTATACCTAATTTATCATAAATATCCGCTCTCCAGAAATTGCCGGTTTTCTGTCTGACGACACTTGTGAAAGTCATATGCTCCATCTTACGTAGATAAGCGCCTTGAGCCTTGATCGTAATGCGATCTAGAATGGAGATGACTCTTATTTTCATATGAAATGACAGATCCAGAATATCCTGTACAGCTGTAGGATCACATGATAACTCATCAGCTTGTAATACGATCAAATCTTCTGGTTGGAAACTGTGGATCATCGCAATAAGCGTGGTAGGGTAGTTATTTTCTTTCTGTACGTAACGTACATTATGTTCTTGGTAATCATTTATTTGCAGATAGCATTGTAGTCTGGTTTTTTTTTATTGTATTCTCCATGACGACGATAGCCTTTCTGTTTTGGTTGTCTCTTGCTATCATGTAATTTTTTTGAATTTCTGTCTTTCTAATAATCCCTGCATTTAACATGTTGTTTATGTTCCTCCTTTTTTGGATAAAAGAGACAGAGAAAAAAAGAAATACCCTCATTGTATAAATGATGGGTATCTCCTTCTGACGTTAAGCGCTTAAATTAGATTAGAATATAAGCAACTAT
>OGFC01000198.1_pt1 | contig 66297 bp, 75 predicted proteins | sample 1570841 | NCBI WGS metagenome assembly OGFC01 (sample SAMEA2582137, study PRJEB24529) | metagenome | biome: Human gut stool | place: China | collected 2011 | reverse complement strand
CCTGTAATGTGGGAACCAGCCATATCTGGCATGGGAAATGCGCATAACTGCGCACTTAAGTTACAGGCGTATCCGCCGATATTCAGTCTGACGCCTAAAGCGTCTGGAAGCACGTGACTTTAGCCATGTGAGGTTCACGATGTTAGATAGAATACGGATATAAGGAGATTACTAGTATGGATATACAGAAATTTCAGCAGAAGCTCACAGAGGCCTGCGAGCTTGGCGAGAAAAATGGGAAAGTGCTGAAACCGGCACAGATAAAAGAATGTTTTGGGGAACTGGATCTGGATAAATCACAGCTGATCAAAATTTTACAGTATCTGAAATTAAAAGGCATTACGATTGAAGGCGCAGAGGTACTTGCGGCGGCGCCACAGGAAGAACATGAAGAGGAATCCGCACAGAGCGAAGAGAAAGTACCTTTAACACCGGAAGAGGAAGTTTATCTGAAAGAATATCTGGAAGGGTTAGAGGAACAGGAGCAGGGAACAAGAAGTGCTGAAGAGCTTTTTGCACTGCTTTCTCAGGGAGATGCTATGGCACAGGCAGAACTGTCACAGAAATATCTGCGCGCAGCAGCCGAAATGGCGGTTGAAATGAACTGTGAGGAGATTTTCATCGCTGATCTGATTCAGGAGGCAAATATCAGCCTTCTGATGGCTCTTGGAGAGGAAGGAGCGGCCCGGAAGGATGAAAACTGGCTGCTTGGACGTATCCGTGCGGGAATACGCAATGCGATCGAAGAACAGACACAGAGAAAGTTTGAAGACGATTATCTGGTGGCAAAGGTTGAAAAACTGGAATCAGCGGTACGTGAGCTCACAGAGGGTGACGATGATGAAAGTGCTAAGTTCAGCATAGAGGAACTGGCAATCATCCTTGATATGGATGTGGAAGAAATTCGTGATGTTTTACGCCTTACGGGAGATGATAAATAATATGATACCAGGGTCAAAAGGTCAAAAAGCTGTTCGTGCTTGCACGATAAAGCTTTTGAACTTGGGACCCGCCAAATATGAGGAAGTAGCGATTTACGCAGTAAATCAGCGGATTCCGAATATTTGAAGGATTGCGGGAGCAGCACAGCTGCGGAGCAATCCGTGATATCAAGTTAGGGTCAAAAAACCTTTTGACCCTAACATCATATTATGATGTTATATGAAAATGTTGGTATGCAAAAAAAATTAGCACACCAACATTTTTTTGCGTTTCCGCGTATTTCATAGTTGTAAAAGAATCTGAAAACCTGTATAATTGTATGTAAAATAATAAGATCTAAAAACAAATATGAAAAAACAGGAGGAAATGTTTTGAAAAAAACAATTCTTGTGATCGATGCGTGTGTCCGCAGGGAAGAATCCAGAACTAAAAAGCTTCTGGAAGCAGCACTGGATACAGTGAGAAAAGAACATCCAGACTGGAATCTGGAAATTCTGAATCTGATGGATCTTGACTTGATGTACTGGAAAACAGAGACATTAAAAGAGCGTGATGAGCTTCTGGCTAAAAAAGAATACGATGCACCTGTATTTAAATACGGAAACCAGTTCCGGGAAGCGGACGGGGTAATCGTGGCGGCACCTTTCTGGGATCTGAGCATTCCGGCGGTCCTGAAGGTTTATATTGAGAATATTTCCGCAGAAGGCATTACATTTGGATGTAACGAGAGTGGATTGTATGGCCTCTGCAAAGCGAAATGGCTACTTTTCCTTACTACCAGAGGAGGAATCTGGGCTGACAGCGACATGGAGCAGGGAAGCACTTATATGGAGGCACTGTGTAAGTTCTTTGGAATTGATGAATATGCGTGCGTCTATGCGGATGGAATTGATGTGCAGGAACTTGATGGAGAAGAGATTCTTCGTGAAGCGATAGAAGAGACAAAGGGAATATGTACGCGTCTTTCCTGCGAATGAATCAGTTATTTGTCAAAACATATCGTGGGTGGCGTGTGAACAGGAATGATATTACCGGGAACAACAACGGCATATAGGATAAGCGTATTAAATATAGGAATATAGAAAGTTGGTAAAATTAATAAAAGTAATAACAGAAATAAAAAGGAAAGAGAGGACAGGATATGGTTTATTCAGACAACGGAAGAGCATTTCACATTGATGTAGCACCGGGAGAGGTAGGCAAATACGTTCTTATGCCGGGAGATCCAAAGAGATGTGCGGCGATTGCCAAGTATTTTGATGATCCGGTACAGATTGCAGATAAGAGGGAATTTGTAACTTATACCGGCTATCTGGACGGAGAGAAAGTCAGCGTGACTTCTACCGGAATTGGCGGACCGTCCACTGCTATCGCTCTGGAAGAACTGGTACAGTGTGGGGCAGATACTTTTATCAGAGTCGGAACCTGCGGTGGAATGGATCTGAGCGTAAAAGGCGGTGATATTGTCGTTGCAACAGGATCTATCCGTATGGAAGGCACAAGCAAGGAATATGCACCGATTGAATTTCCGGCAGTGCCGAATCTGGAAATAGTGAATGCGTTGGTAGATTCTGCAAAAGAGATGGGATGTAATTACCATACAGGAGTGGTGCAGAGTAAAGACTCTTTCTATGGACAGCATTCCCCACAGACAAAACCGGTAAGCTATGAACTTGAGAATAAATGGGAAGCATGGATAAGACTTGGATGTCTTGCGTCAGAAATGGAATCAGCGGCGCTTTTTACAGTTGGTAATTATCTGAGAGTACGCTGTGGAGCAACTTTTCTGGCGGTTGGCAATCAGGAGAGGGCAAAGAAAGGAATGGACAACCCGCAGTGCCACGACACAGACATGGCTGTGCGCGTGGGTGTGGGAGCGTTGAGACTTCTTATTGCTCAGGACCGTGCGAAATCCGATTGTCCCAGATAATTCCGGCAGCAACAAGAACGATACCGAGAAGCTTTTTAAGACTGATATTCTGGAACATCAGTGCATCAAAGAGAATGCCTGCGGTTAACTGACCGACCAGCAGGAGAATGGTGGATTCCATAACCTTGAGGTGAGAGAGTGTGATCATGGAAATAATAAATGCTACGATTCCGAATGCACCTCCAAGGTAAGCCCACCAGGGTGCCTGACTAAAAGAGTACAGATTTACGGAAAATCTGGAGGATACCAGCAGGAGTATAAAAGATAACACGCTGGCAACGATATAGTTAACAAGAGAACCATTATTTGTTCCCAGGTATTTGGTACAGCGGTAGTTGATCATTTTAGAAATGACGGTTGCACATCCGTTTACGAATGCCAGAGTAAGTACAAATGCCATGATAAAACTCCTTTCATGAAAGATTAATGATGATCAGACCGACTAAGATCAGAGCAAAGCAGGGAAGACGCTTCAGATTGAACGGAATCTTTGGAACGCCGAACCAGCCGAAGTGGTCGATCACTGCAGAGATCACAAGCTGTCCGGTGACGGAGAGACATGTCATTACGGAAACTCCGAGTGCTCCGATGCAGTAACTGGAAGTAACAACCAGAAAGATGCCAAAGAATCCGGCAGAATACAGGTACCATGGCATTCCGGAGATTTTTAATTTCTCATGGCAGTACAGTTTCATGTATAAGATCAGAAGGATACCGCCAACTGCATGAACGACAAGGCTCATGCCAAACATTCCCACATAATCTGTGAGCATACGGTTCAGACTGCCCATAGCAGACTGGCAGGCACCTGCAAACAGAGTAAAAAGTGCGTACATAAATAATTTCCTCCTCCTAAATAGTGGATGTTGTGAGAGTTTTGCTCATCAAAAGTTACCGGACACAAAGAGAACAGTTACCATCAAAACATCATATCACGCTATTATACAAGAAAAAAATAGCGCTTACCAGTTCTTTCGGACAAAATTTATTGATAATTATCGGTTGTTGTTATCGGAGGTCCATATTTTCTGCATCGCGAAGCGTGTTACTGAGAACGCAGTGAATAGTAACCTATATTATGGAAAAGCACACCTTTTGTCTAAAAAAGGGTGGAAATTCTGATAAAAGTACGTTACAATGGATATATTAAACTAAAATGTGGGTAAAACTCTCACTTTTCTGTTCAATAGTACTAGTGTAGTACAGATTGCAGAATGAAATTTTCAAGTACTTTTTAAAAGGAGAATTTAATTATATGAAAGCATGGGAGATGGCGCAGAATATTTTCTGGAACGCACAGCCTGTGATTCGAAGCGAAGAAGAGCAGACATGGACAGATAATGTAGATGTATCTGGTTTCTATGATGATAACCTGTCTCTTGACTGGGGCAGTAATGTACCGGGTTCAGGAGCACCGGAGAAAATCATGGTAGCTGCGGTTCAGGCTTTGGAGAACAGAGGATATCAGGTCAGTGAGAAAGGGTATCAGCTTTTGCAGGATGGACTTTTGGCACATGCAAAGAAAGATTTTGTGAAGCTCCATCAGATTTCAGCTTTACTTCGCAGAGAGCTGACAAATGCGGTAAAAGATGATACATCACCATACTGGAATTACAGATATTATCACTCTTTTGAGGAGTATGAAGAGCAGGTTATTTTTCCGAAGGCGGTTACGGTAGACTGCACAACTTCGGAATTTGAAGAGAAAATTCACGCAGGGTGGCTTGCACAGATGATTGGCGGCGCCATGGGAACTATGGTAGAAGGCTATACCAGCGAGAATTTAAAGAAAACTTTTGGAGATGTAGAGGAATTTTTAAGAGAACCCAATACATATAATGACGATATAACCTTTGAACTTGCATTTCTGGATGCATTTTCAAAAAAAGGATACGAGGTCACATCAGAGGATATTGCACTTGCCTGGGTAGGACTGATCCCGTGTGGATGGTCTGCCGAGGAGCTTGCTATCCGTAATATTAAGAATGGTATTTTTCCACCGGAGAGCGGTACACACTGCAATCCGTTTAATGAATGGATCGGAGCTCAGATGAGGGCCGGTGTATGTGGTATGACAGCACCGGGAAGACCTTATATTGCAGCGATGCTTGCGTGGCGGGACGGAGAAGTTTCCCATGCAAATAACGGGATTCTGGGAGAAGTTTTTAACGCAGTAATGACTTCGCTGGCGTTTGTGGATGACGATATCCGCAGTGTGGTGAGAACTTCTATACAGATGATTCCGAAAGACAGTGAATATTATTCGGTGATCTCTTACGCGTATGACTGCTGTATACGTTATGAGAACTGGCAGGATGCATTATATGCATGTATGGACAGATACAAAAAATATAACTGGATCCATGCGTACCCTAATGCGTGCTGTGAGATCATCGCATTAATATATGGAAACGGCGATTTTCGCAAGACGCTCCATATCATTACCATGTGTGGCGTTGATGTGGACTGCAATGCGGGAATGATCATGCCGCTTCTGGCAATTCAACAGGGAATGAAAGCCATTCCCCCTGAACTGATCCATCCGGCATTTTCCAGGCTGGACACCTATATGAGAGGAGAATACAGAACCATTTCTCTGCAGGACTTAGTTCAGGAAACAGTAAAGAGCGTTAAAAAGGCTGAACAGGCAAAAGGAAAAGGAGGAACTAAATAATGAAGAAAAAATTAGTAGCAGCAACTCTCACCGCATCAATGATCCTGTCCATGGGAGTAGCAACCGTACCGGTTATGGCAAAAGACGATGGTGAGCCATACAAAGTAGCACTTCTGCTTAACGGAACTCTGGGTGACAAATCTTTCTTTGACTCTGCAAATGCCGGAATGGAAGCACTGCAGGAAGAACTTGGAGAAGACAAGTTTACTTACAAAGTAGAGCAGATGGGAGCTACATCAGCAGATGAAGCAAAATGGGAGCCTACAATGTATGACTACTGTGATGATGGTTCTTATGATATGATTATCTGCGGTACTTATCAGATGCTGGATGCTCTTACAAATGCAGCGAATGATTATCCGGATCAGAAATTCATCTTCTTTGATGAAGCTTTTGATTACAGTGCAGGCGGTGAGGACAATGTATACAACGTAATGTACAAACAGAACGAAGTATCCTATCTTCTGGGCGCTATGGCTGCAATGATGACTACAGATGATTCCCTTGATATGATCGATCCTTCCAATAAGATCATCGGATTCCTTGGCGGTATGGACAACTCTGTTATCGAGGACTTCCTTGTTGGATATATCCAGGGTGCAAAGGATATCGATGAAGAAACACAGGTTGCTCTTGCTTATGTAGGTAACTTCTATGATTCTGCAGCAGGTAAGGATATGGCTCTTACTCAGTACCAGAATGGCGCAGACGTAGGATTCAACGTAGCAGGAAGTGCAGGTCTCGGACAGATTGAAGCCGCTGTAGATGCTAAGAGATATGCGTTTGGCGTTGACTCTGACCAGGCAGCAGTTCTTCCGGATTACGCAGCAAACATTCCTACATCTGCTCTTAAGAACGTAGGAAACTCTCTGGTACGTGCAATCAAAGAAGATATAGATGGCGAGCTTCCATACGGTACTCTTGAATATCTCGGACTTGCAGATGGCGGTGTTGAGCTTGTGGAAGACGAGCATTATGAAGAAGTAGTTCCGGAAGACATCCGTACAAAAATAGAAGAACTGAAACAGGATATCATTGATGGTAAGATCACAGTTCCGACTACTCTTGGCGATAATGCAATGAGCCCGGATGATGTTCAGACACTGATCGATTCTGCAAAATTAAGCTAAGGGCAAAAGTTTTTTTGACAATAACATCGTTGAACTGAATAATGAAAAAACGACCAGGCCTTGGGCCGGCAATATATTAGACTGTCTGATAATGGAGACACCAAATATATCAAGATGACAAGCAAAGGTGCGCGTCATGCTGTTTCGCATGATGCGCATTCTGTGTCTTGCAGTGAATGATTTGCTTATAGTTCGTAAAGATGCAGATTACAAAGCCCTTGTCTGATACAAGGTTTTGGTCAAAGATGAGCAATGATATCAGGTTCCAAAAGCGTATCGTTCAAAAGTAAAATTTTTGAGTTTTTTGAACCTGATATATGTGATAAATAAGAAACGAGGTGAACAGATTGGGTAATCAGACTGTATTACAGATGAACCACATTATGAAAATTTACGGTAATGGTGTGGTAGCCAATGAAGATGTATCCCTTGAGCTTCGTAAGGGGGAGATTCACGCGATGCTTGGAGAGAACGGTGCCGGTAAGAGTACGTTGATGAAGGTACTGTTCGGACTGGAAGCACCTGATCAGGGCGAGATTATTCTTAAGGGACAGCCGACAACGATCAAATCTCCACAGGACGCGATCAGCAAGGGGATCGGTATGGTCCATCAGCATTTCATGCTGGTACCTTCACTTACGGTTGCCGAGAACATTATCCTGGGAGTTGCGCCTAAGAAAGGCCTGTTCATTGATATGGACAAGGCAGTCAAGGCAGCAGAGGACATTGCGAAGGAATATAACTTTGACATTGATGTCCGCCAGAAGGTAGAGGAGATTCCGGTAGGTATCAAACAGAAGGTTGAGATTCTGAAAGCTCTTTACAGAGGTGCGGAGATTCTGATCCTGGATGAGCCGACAGCCGTACTGACTCCACAGGAAACAGATGAGCTTTTCATTCAGTTAATGAAGCTGAGAGAGAAAGGACATACGATCATCTTTATTTCCCATAAGCTGGATGAAATCAAGAAGATCTGCGACCGTGCGACAATCATGAGAAACGGACGCAGCATGGGAACATACGATGTAAAGGATATTTCCACACAGGAGATGTCACGTCTGATGGTGGGAAGAGAAGTATCTCTGAAATTTGATAAGAAAGAACAGCACCTTACCGATGATGTATTTATGAGAGTCCGTAACCTGACTGTACATAATGCACAGGGTGTCTTGAAGGTAGACAATCTTTCCTTTGACCTGAAGGGCGGAGAAATCCTTGGCATCGCCGGAGTTGAGGGTAATGGACAGAGTGAACTGATTGATACACTGACAGGTCTTAATAAGAACTACAGTGGTGAAGTTAAAATCAAGGGTGAGGATATCACGAAGGATTCTATTGAGGATATCCGAGAACTGAAACTTGCACATATCCCTGAGGACCGTATGACTTCCGGATGCGCAGGAAACCTGAGCATCATGGAAAATATATTTTCCAACCAGTATAAGGATAAGAAATTCTCCGGAAGATTTCTGCTGAAACGTAAGGCAATGGAGCAGAGAAGTGATGAGCTGATCAAGGAGTATATGGTTAAATGTAAATCCAGAAAGCAGAACGTTGGAATGCTTTCCGGTGGAAATATTCAGAAGGTTATCGTTGCCAGAGAATTTTCTACAGGTCCGGATATCATTATTGCGAACCAGCCGACACGTGGTATTGACGTAGGCGCCGCTGCATTTATCAGAAAGAGACTTCTGGAGTTTAGAGATGCCGGATGTGCAGTTATCCTGATCTCAGCAGACCTTACAGAGATTTTCTCCCTGAGTGACAGACTTGCTGTTATGTATAAGGGCAAATTTGCCGGATTCTTTACTGACGTGGAGAATGTAACAGAGGACGAGCTTGGCCAGCATATGCTGGGTATCAAGCATGATGATGTACTGGAGGGAGTTTTATATGAATAGTGCAAAAAGATTTGATATGGTGAGGACCGTTTTTTCCGTCCTGATCGCACTTGCCATTTCTTTTGTGATTATCTTCCTGGTAAGTGATCAGCCGCTGGAGGCAATTAAATATTTGCTGATTGGTCCTTTTACAAACAAGAGAAGTATGGGTAACGTAGTGGAATCCATGATTCCGCTGATCTTCACAGGTACTGGTGTCTGCATTATGTTTTCTGCAAACCAGATCAACCTGGCAGGTGAGGGTGCATTCCACATCGGTGGTCTGATCGCTTCCTGTGTGGCTATCAAACTGACTGCCACTTTTGTATCTCCGTTTATGGCACTTCTTTGTGCCGGACTGGTAGGTGCACTGTTTACAGCAATCCCTGCTATTATGAAGATTACAACGACAGCATCTGAGATGGTTTCATCCCTGATGATCAACTATCTGGCGTTATATTTTGGAAACTATATGTTAAATAATGTAATCGGTGACCCGAAAGCGAGTGCTGCTTCTTATAAACTGGCAGACGCTGCAGAACTTCCGGTGCTGATTCAGGGAACTCGTGTACATTTAGGTTTTATCATTGCAATTGCAGTGGCTGTTCTTGGATATTTCTTCCTTTACAGAACAAAGACAGGATATGAACTCCGTCTTGCCGGTGAAAATGAAGAATTTGCAAGATACTCAGGAATCAGTATTGTGAAAGTTATCATGATCTCCCAGCTTCTGGGTGGTTTTGTTGCAGGTTTAGGCGGGGGCGTGGAAATGCTCAGCCCGATTTACGCAAGATTTACCTGGACTTCCCTGTTAGGATATGGATGGGATGCGATCATTATCTGTACACTTTCCAAAAAGAACCCATTGTATACACCTTTTGCATCTTTGTTCCTTGCTTATCTGCGTACAGGAGCTTCTATCATGGCACGAAGAACAGACGTTACACTGGAGATCGTTCAGATCACACAGGGTATTATTATCCTGCTTGTAGTTGCTGAACAGTTCCTGAGCAAGTATAAACATAAGATCATTGCAAAAGAAGCAAAAGCAGCACTGAAAGATGAGGAGGCGGTATAGGTATGTGGAGTGCGATTTTATCCCCTGACTTTTTTTCAACGATTTTAAGATCGGCAACTCCGATCCTGTTTGCAACCCTGGCAGCTGCTGTTGCAGCGAAAGCTGGAATCTGTAACATGGCTCTTGAGGGAATCATGCTGTTTTCTGCTCTGTTCGGAGTTATTTTTTCATCACTGACTCATAGCGCATGGCTGGGACTTCTGATCACTATGGTGATCGGTGGACTGATCGGTCTGATCCTTGCATTTTTTATCCTGAATCTGAAGACGGATGAGATCCTGGCAGCTATCGCTATCAACCTGACGGCGACTGGTGGAACTGTATTACTTCTGGTTGCAGTATCCGGAGACAGAGGTGTTTCTTCTTCTATCCGAAGTGTGTCTGCACCGTCAGTAGTGATTCCGTTTATTGAGAAGATTCCGTTTATCGGAAGTGTTCTTTCCGGACAGAATATTCTGACATGGTTTTCTATCTTGGCAGTGATCCTGCTTCATCTGTTTCTGTATAAAACACCTCTGGGACTTGCAATTCGTGCAGTTGGCGAGAATAAGAATGCAGCAGAATCCGTAGGTATCAGCTCAAGAAAGATTCAGTACATCGCACTGATCATCAGTGGTGTGCTGGCAGCGATGGGCGGTTTCTATCTGTCCGGTGGATATATGAATATGTTCACAAAGGATATGGCGGGCGGCCGAGGCTTTATTGCTCTGGCAGCAGCAAGCATGGGTGGAAATACTCCGATTGGTGGTTTCCTCGTATCCCTGCTCTTTGGTATTGCACAGGCGGTTGCAAACGTTATGCAGCTTACCTCCGTTATGCCATATGAAATTATCCTGATGGTACCTTATCTGACAACTCTGGTCGGACTTGGTGTTTACTATTATGGACAGAAAAAGAAAAAAGAGCGTCTGAGTGGTAAGTAAAAAGAAGAGTAATAAAGTAACAGGTGAAAATGTGTCGCCTGAATGCTTTAAGCAAGAAAATCCCTGCTTATATTGCGGTATGGCAATAAGCAGGGATGCTTGTATACGGGATACTTCAAAAATTTAGTTTTGCAAATTCCTCATCCGGAAGAATAGCGGATGGAGTTGACACAACAGCAGAGGAAACACGGTTTGCCTTTGCGATAGCATCATGTAAGCTGTCTCCATTTTTCAGACAGGCGATGACAGAGCCGATGTGTGAATCTCCTGCCCCGATGGTGTCTGCCTGAGTGGTTGGTACCGGCGGGACGATTTCTTCGGTAGTTCCGTCGAAATAATAGCAGCCTTTTTCGCCGAGGGTGATGATCACGGTGTTATGCGTCTTGCTATAGAGGTATGCACCGGCTTCTGAAACAGATGATTTCTGGCTGACTTCCAGTGCTTCTGTCTCATTAAGGTGCAGAATCGGTGAGAGGTTGTAAATGCGATTTACAAGAGCAGGATCAATGACAGTGAGTCGTGGTCCAGGGGCGAAGAAAACAGTAAGTTCCGGATTCTTTTCCAGGAACTCTACGACATTACTTCCGGTAGTTTCTTCAATTTCAAGACCACAGATGTATACAGAATCAATTTCTTCTGTATCAATAAGGCTAAACCAGTCTTTCTGGAAGAGATATTCTGCGCCATGATAGGAGATGAAGGTGCGTTCCCCGCTTTTCTCTACGAAACAGTAACAGCAGCCATTGTCCATGTCAGGAGACGGGATAGGGCTGGAGATTCCTTTTTTCTTTAATTCTTCTCTTACGAAATATCCGTAGACTCCTGTGCCTACAGGAGAAAAAAGAATGTAAGGAATCTGAAAGTGACGGATGGAATCAGATACATTATAAGCGCATCCGCCCAGAGACATATGCTGGCTGCGGACGTGGACATCTTCTCCGGTTGTGGGGAGAGAATCAACAAGATTTACAATAACATCTACAACAGTAGAACCAATAATCAGTGCTTTTTTCATGATGGAAAACTCCTTTTGGTGTAATTATGAGAAATATGCTACCACACATGGATTTTACTGGCAATATAGAAAGGGTGAATTTATGCAGAAAACAATTTTACTTCAGAGTGCAGGGATTCTGGATGAAGAAGCGAAATGCACACTGAAACAGAATGTTTATATTAAAGATGGAAAAATCTTCAGGATCGTTGCAGAGAATGAAGATGACCACTCTGTTGTGGCAGATGAGACGATCGACTGCAGCAAATACTTTGTGAGCCCAGGTCTGGCAAATCTTCATACTCATACCGCTATGAATATTTTTAAGGGAATTGCAGAGGACGTAACTGCAGATGCCTGGTTTAATGAAATGATCTGGCCATATGAGAGCAAGATGACGGATGATGATGTTTATATTGGAACATTGATGGGAATCTCTGAGATGATCAATAATGGTGTGACTGTTTTTGCAGATCACTATTTCGGAGAGGAACAGGTTCTGAAAGCTGTAAAAGAGACAGGAATCCGCGGAGACCTGGCACCGACATTATTTGGTATGACTCCTGGTTTTCACGAGCGTCTGGCGCAGGTAAAAGAATTTATTCTGGAGCATAGAAATGATTCAGATAAAATCGCATTTCATATGGGACCACATGCCAATTATACCTGCCCGTCACCGACTCTGAAAGAAATCATTGACGTGGCTAAGGAACTGGATCTGCCAATTCATCTTCATGTATCCGAAGAAGATGTACAGGTTGAGAAAGCCAGAAAAGAAACAGGGATGACACCGTTTGGAATTCTTCATGAGGCGGGCGGATTTGACTGTAAGGTGCTGGTTGGACATGGACTGTGGATTGAAGAGGATGACCTGAAATATTTAAGAGATGATACCTGGTTTGCATTTTGTCCTAAGACTTACATGAAGCTGGCTTCTGGTAAGGGTGGATTCTTTGATCATTATAAGAAGTTAAACTATGGTTTTGGAACAGATGGAGCGGCAAGCTCTAACACGCTGAATCCGATGGAGCAGGCGAGACTTTTTGGACTGCTTGGAAAGTATCAGGACAGAAACTCTGCAGCATATACAGCTGAGGAAATCTGGAAACATCTGATGGCAAGCCACCAGGCATTTCCGTTTGGAAGCGGAAGAATGAAAGAGGGAGCACCGGCTGATCTGGTTATCTGGGATCTTTACCAGCCGGATACATTCCCATTCTACAATCCGATTTCATCGATCCTTTACAGCAGCAACAGTCAGAGTGTAAAATATACTATGGTAGCAGGTGAATTCCTGAAATATGATGGTAAGCTGAAAATGGATACAGATGCGCTGACAAAAGAAGCAATCCGTTTACAGAAAGATCTTCTGGCCAGAGGCAAGGGAAAAGCGGAAGTTACTTACTAAAATAAATATGTACTTCATGGCAGTGAAAAAATGTTCATGTTATGGAAAAATGATTGTTCATTTTATTTTTTGAAACATTTTAAATGCTGCTATAGAGATAAAAAACAAAAAAGGAGGAAATGACTATGTGTATTCCAACACCACACAATACTGCAAAGAAAGGTGACATTGCAAAGAAAGTTCTGATGCCGGGAGATCCGCTGCGTGCGAAATATATCGCAGAGACATACCTGGAGAATCCTGTATGCTTTAATACAGTAAGAAATATGTTTGGTTATACCGGAACATATAAAGGAGAGCAGGTATCCGTTATGGGCGGTGGAATGGGTATGCCGTCTATGGGTATTTACAGCTATGAGCTTTACAATTTCTATGATGTAGAGAAGATCATCCGTATCGGTTCTGCCGGTGCTTTACAGGATGATGTAAATGTAATGGATGTTGTAATCGCTATGAGCGCATGCACAGATTCTAATTATGGAAGCCAGTATCAGTTACCGGGAACTTTTGCACCGACTGCAAGCTATAATCTGGTTGCGAGAGCAGTAGAGGTTGCAAAGGAACAGGGAACTCCGGTTCATGTAGGTACGGTTGTATCTTCTGATGTGTTCTATAGTGATAATCCGGAAACTTCTAAGGCATGGAGAAAAATGGGCGTTCTTTGCGCAGAGATGGAGTGCGCAGCGCTGTTTATGAATGCTGCAAGAGCTGGTAAGGAAGCGCTGGGTATTCTTACTATTTCTGACCATATGTTCAGAGAAGAAGCGATTTCTGCAGAGGCTCGCCAGACTTCCTTTAATAAGATGATGGAGATTGCGCTGGGAATCTAATCTAAGTGCAATGACAGTTAGAGTGACAGGAAAGCCCCTTGGCTGGTATGTGGTATATCAGACAGGGGGCTTTTTACAACATAATTAATCAAAATAAGTAGCGAAAGCAGATTGTGAACAGTAATAATGTGGGTGGTTAATGACGACTGTTCTCAAGAAGAATAATTGAAAGTTCTCTCATTTTGTGTTAAAATAAAAACAATATGGGAGGTATTTTGAATGCAAATTAGAAAATCGGCGGAGGATTATTTGGAGACAATTTTAGTGTTGTCTAAGCAGGGGGGCGGTGTTCGTTCCATTGATATTGCAACGATGCTTGGCGTATCGAAACCGAGTGTGAGTCATGCGATGAAGCTGTTACGTGAGGATGGTTATATTGCAATGGACCGTTATGGCACAGTGACACTTCTGGATAAAGGGGCACAGATTGCGACTCATATTTATGAGCGCCATACAGTATTAAGTAAAATGCTGGAGCATCTCGGAGTGAGTCCGGAGATTGCGAAAGAAGATGCGTGTAAGCTGGAACATGATCTGAGTGATGAGAGCTTTGCGAAGATAAAAGAGCACTTCCACAAGGTAATTGGGGAAGTTGAGTAGCAGATAAGAAAAACGATATGAAAAGTTGTCTGTGGAAAGATATCGTATGCTTTTAAATAATAAATCGGAAAGAAATCAATAAGAAACAGATTTCTTTCCGATTTTTATGTATGTATTAAATGATGTAAATTTTGGCTTTGGCTGCAAAAATCAGTCTCACTTTCGATTGCCCGTTTCTTTCAAAGTATTATGCAGATTGCTTCTGTGGAAGCTGTGCAAGTATGATCGCAGCAAACATGATGATGCATCCAAGGATTTCTTTTGCGCTTAACTGCTGGCCGAGGATGATCCATCCGGCTAGGACAGAGATGCAGGATTCCAGACTGAGTATCAGGGATGCTATGGTTGGGTTCATGTTTTTTTGTCCGATGATTTGCAAGGTGTAGGCTACTCCGCATGACATAACACCTGCGTAGAGGATTGGCTGCCATGCTGCCAGGATGGATGAGAGTTCCGGATGCTCAAGGAGCAGAGCGGGAATGCCGGAAAGGATACCACATGTCAGGAACTGAATGCAGGAGAGTTTTACTCCGTCTACTTTTGGAGAAAAGTAGTCGATGACCAGTATATGCAGTGAAAATAGAAATGCGCATACCAGTACGAGCAGATCTCCTTTTCCGATAGAAAATCCATCTGTGATGCACAGGAGATAAAGTCCGATCAGAGCCATTGCAACGGCAGCCCAGATAAATTTCGTGCATTTTTTGCCAAGGAACAGTCCGATGACAGGGACGATCACAATATAACAGGCAGTGATAAAGCCGGCTTTTCCGACGGTTGTATACTTGAGGCCAAACTGTTGGAAATTGCTTGCCAGACAGAGGCAGATACCGCAGGCGATACCGCCGATAATCAGAGCTTTTTTCTCCTGCATATTGGATACAGTATTACTTGAGGTGTCAGATCTGCCAGATGCTTTGGAAGCAGAATCTGAAGGAGAGTTTCTCTTTTGCAGAATAAAAATCAGTGGAATCAGAACGACTGCTCCGATAAGGGAACGGACGGCATTAAAAGTAAAGCCTCCTACGTATTTCATTCCTACGCTTTGAGCCACAAAAGCGATACCCCAGATGATCGCTGCGAGAAGCAGGAGCAGGGAATTTTTTAAAGGGATCTGTTGTTTTTGCATGATGTGTGTAATCCTTCCTTATATTAATGTGTAAATAGAATGTATAAAATGTGGATAAAACAAAATATTTATTCATTCAGTGTGGACAGAAGCACTGAAATTTTGTAACTGTTCAGTGCCCTCATAGTTATAAAATGTTTCAAATGTATTTTAAGAGTGCCGGTGCCTTATTGACCTGAAAATGAATAAACACTTTCATAATTATACATCATAGATGTAAAAAGAGAAAGAAGATTGTAGAAATAAAAAGAAGCCTCTGCAGGAGACTTCTTTTTGTAAATGTGTATCTGATATAAATATCAGATAAAGATATATTTCAAAATAAACAGTACAGCCAGTACATACATCAGTGCACTGATTTTCTTTTCTTTTGCTTTACCTGTAACAACGTTGATGATCACATAGGAGATAACACCCATGGAGATACCTTCAGAAATGCTGTACAGGAACGGCATTGCAATGATTGCGATAAATGCCGGGATTGCTTCAGTCATGTCGTTGAAGTCAATCTTGGTTACTGATGTGAGCATCAGGAATCCAACGATGATCAGAGCCGGTGCTGTGGCAAAGGACGGGATTGCCAGGAAGATCGGGGATAACAGCAGTGATAATCCGAAAAGGATGGCTGCTACCAGGGAAGTAAGTCCTGTACGTCCGCCTTCAGCAACACCGGAAGCACTCTCTACGAAAGTAGTAACTGTGGAAGTACCACACATAGCACCTACTGTAGTTCCTACAGCGTCAGAGAGAAGAGCGCCCTTGATGTTCGGAAGTTTGCCTTCTTTGTCAAGCATATCAGCTTTGGAAGCAACACCGATCAGGGTTCCCAGAGTATCAAACATATCTACAAACAGGAATGCAAACATAATGACTACGAAATCAAGTGTGAAGACAATGGAGAAGTCCATTTTCATAAATGTGGGAGCCATGCTTGGAATGGAGATTCCGTTTGAAAAATCAGGCAGGAGGCTGAACCAGCCGGCTGCAGGATCAGGTTTGTAAAGTCCTGTCAACTGACAGATAATTCCAAGTCCCCATGTGATCAGGATACCCCAGAGAATGTTTCCTTTTACACCCTTAACAAGAAGGATGGCAGTGATCAGAAGTCCGATCAATGCAAGCAGAACAGTGATTCCCTCAGTATTAAATGTTCCGCTGGATACGGAAGATTTAAAGGAAAATACGCTTACCAGAGTAGAGTCATTGTTAACTACGATCTTTGCATTCTGCAGTCCGATAAAGGCAATGAAAAGACCGATACCGACGGATACTGCATGTTTCAGGTTCATTGGAATAGCGTTAAAAATCGCTTCACGCACATTAGTGAGTGATAAAAGGATAAAAATAATACCTTCTACAAATACAGCTGCCAGTGCCTGCTGCCAGTTATATCCCATGCCAAGAACAACTGTGTATGCAAAGTAGGCATTTAAGCCCATGCCCGGTGCAAGAACGAACGGGTAGTTAGAAAGCAGTGCCATCAGGCAGGTGGCAATAAAGGATGACAGTGCGGTCGCTGTAAAAACAGCTCCTCTGTCCATGCCGGACGCTTCCAGAATGTTTGGGTTAACAGCCAGAATGTAAGCCATTGTCATGAAAGTAGTGATACCAGCCATAACTTCTGTTTTTACGTCTGTGTGGTTTTCTTTGAGATGAAACATTTTGTCAAGGTTCATAATCTTTCCCCCTTTTAAATTTAAAATTGCCGTCGGGCTCTGTATTTCCTGCAGTTACAGAATCTTTCTTCCGGCTACATATTTAGCGGTAATATTGCGGTCATCGGAAAGGTAGATCAGTCTTTCAAGTCTGTCCTTCGGAGAGAGCTTCAGTGGAGTTGGAATAGTGCTGTCATTAAGCACAACCGCATCAAATTCATACCCTTCCTTAAAGCTTCCAACCTTTCCAAAGAAGGAACCGCCTCCTTCTGTTCCCATATAAAAGGCCTCTTCAACAGTAAGCGGCTTCATGGAAGAATCAACCAGCCGCCAGTACAGCTTGGAAACCTGAATAGCATCAGCCATGGCACGCAGAATAGAAACAGAAGTTCCACCTGCAATGTCAGAACCCAGTCCGATGTGTAAACCTTCATCCAGATAACGTCTCGCAGGAGAGATACCTGAGGCGAGATTTGTGTTGGACTGCGGACAATGAGCGATATAAACGCCCTGCTTCTTCATAAGGGCAATTTCTTCATCCGAAGAATGAACGCAATGAGCCATGATCGTCGGACAGTCACCGCCGAAAAGATCGAACTGGCTATAGGCTTCTCCATAAAAATGTGTATTCGGACAAAGCTCTTTCACCCAGGCAATTTCACCGAAATTCTCAGAAAGGTGTGACTGCATCGGCAGATGATACTTTTTCTGAATCTCTGAAAGCTTCTCCATCAATGCATCAGAACAGGATGGAGTAAATCTCGGAGTAAGAATTGGCTTTACATTTTCAAACTTATCAAGCGTATCTTCAATCCACTGAACCGTAGCATCAGCAGAAACCTGAGCACTCTCTTCCTGCAATTGCGGAGAGCCGTTGCGGTCCATATTTACCTTTCCGACCATAGCTTTTATTCCGGTTTTATCCAGTTGTTCCATCAGGATCTCGGTAGCGGGGACATGCAGAGTTCCGAAAATACATGCTCTTGTATTCGGGCTCTTCTTCATATCCTCAGCGAAAATAGAATAAGCCTCTTTGGCAAACTCCGTATCTTCATAACGCGCTTCCTGTGGAAAAGTATAAGTATTCAGCCAGTCCAGCAGCTCCAGATCCATACCCGAGGCACGAAACGTATACTGCGGAGCATGAAGATGCAGATCAGTCAGTCCCGGAATGATCAGCTCATCACCAAAATCTGTGCATGAGATTCCTGCAAATTTCTCAGGAAGCTCATCAAACACCCCTGCACATCGCCCATCTTCACATACCAAATATCCATTTTCAGTGATGGAAAGTTCCGTCAGAGAATTACTGTAACAAATAGTACCCTTTAATGCAAAAATCTGTTTGTTCATAATCATACCTTCTTTCTTTGTGATTAAGGAAAGGCAAAAAAAATCTACCGATGCTGCCTTTACCTCATGCTATCCCTATGTGGACACAGAACTTATAGACAACTATTACGGTAGTTGGTAGAAACATCCAACCGATTATGGACATATATAAGTTTCTTGCTATTGTTTATAAAATGATTATAAAATATTTAGAGTTGACTGTCAATTCTTTTGATGATTTAAATTAATTAAAAAAACGGCACGGTCTACTTTTTTATGACCATGCCGATTTTACTCATTGCGTTTTATGATTATTTGTTTTCTAACTCCGCACGTTTCTTATCAAGAAGTTTCTGGAGCTGTTCGATTTCTTCTACTGTGATTCCATCGGATTCCAGAAGCGCTGTCATCATTTCTACCGGGCTTATCTTTCTGCTTTTGGCATTTCCTTTTAAGTAATCCTCTCTTGAAAGAAGAGGGGTATAATTTCTTGCATAGACCTTGCCGTTCATAGAAGTTCCTGCGACTTTGATAATGTTCTCTTTTAAAAGAAGCTCCAGGCATCTTCGTACAGTTGGCATTTTCAGCTCCGGTGCAATGTCATTGATCTCAAAAGCAGACAATGGTCTTCCTTCTTCCCAAAGCACATTCATAATATCATAACGTTTACCTTTTAAGATGTCCATCTTAAGATCTCCTTCCATTTTTAACCAGATATTACTATAATAAAGAAATATCAGATTAATTACAATTACAGAGACCTTACACTGAGTTACAGTCCTTTTACAAAATTATCTCAATCAGTTGATAATTTCGTCATAAAACGAGTTGCTTTTTCTCGAGTCGTGCATATACCCACTCTCTGAAAAGTGTGTAGATTACAGAGACTGTCGGGATGAAGATCAGCATTCCCACAATTCCCATCAGGCTTCCGCCGAGAGTTACGGCTACCAGTACCCAGATAGATGGAAGTCCTACGGAACCGCCTACCACATGAGGATAGATCAGGTTACCTTCAATCTGCTGTAAAATAAGGAACAATCCAAGGAAGAGGACTGCTTTTATCGGGCTTACCATCAGGATCAGGAAGAAAGCAACCCAGCATCCAATGATTCCGCCGAATACAGGAATTAATGCTGTAAAGGAGATCAGGACTCCAACCAGCATGGCATATGGGAAGCGCAGGATTGTCATAGATACGAAGAACATGCTTCCGAGGATGACTGCTTCTATGCACTGGCCTGTAATGAAACTGGAAAAGATTCTGTTTGCCAGATTCCATACGTGTGCCAGATATCTGACCGGTTTTTCCGGGAATAATGCGTACATTGCTTTTTTTATCTGCTGCATGAGTTTTTCTTTCTGGAGAAGAACATAGCAGGCAAAGACAAAGCCGATGGAGACATTCATGGCTGTTGTGAGGAGTCCCATGGTAATTGATACGGTGGATGAAACAATGTTGTTGACTCCGCTTTTGAGTACGCTGAGTACGGAATCGATCATTTTGCCGGGCTCAATGTTAAGGGACTGGGTCCATTTCACAATTTCCGGGTTGTTTCCGGATACGTTATCAATCCATTTTTGGAATGCAGGGATGTTTTCCTCGATTTTCTTTGCGATATTTACAAATGTTGAGCCGAGCTCCGGGACTACTACCAGCATAACGATTATGATTATGCAGATTACGAAGCCGATGGAGAGCAAAAGACTGATGGGGCGGGCTAATTTTTCGGCCGCTTTTTTCTTTTGTTCAAGGGCTTTGCCGAACAGGTGGTGTTCTATGAATTTCATTGGGACATTCAGGATGAATGCGATTCCGAAGCCGATGATGAATGGGAATAAAAAGCTAAGGAGGACTTTGGCGGTGTTGATGACTATGTTCAGGTTCTGGACGCCGAGGTATAGGAGAACGGCGAAGGCTATGAGCCATCGGATTTTTTTCATGGTTTCTTTGTCTAGCTGCATTGGCGGTGATTCCTTTCTTTGATTGTATATAGGGTTGGAAGTATTGTAGCATATTTTGAAGATAAAAGGGACGCTTAGAAAAATATTTTATTTCCTATGCGGTTTCGGCATCTAAGGGATTGCTATAAGCCATCCGAAATCTGCTAAAAGCATGAGAAGAAAAGTCTGGATTACTCGCTGCGCTCAGATAGAGGACTTATTTTGGGAGTTTGAACATTATAAAAAAGAACAGCCAGACGGATCAAAATCCTGTCTGGCTGTAATAGGTTCTGTTTAATTATTTCTTGTTCTGCTCAACTTCTTTTAACATCATAGCACGAACTTTCAGTGGAAGTCCGAATAGTGTGATGAATCCGTCTGCATCATGGTGGTCATAGAGGTCACCTGTTGTGAAGGATGCAAGAGACTCGTTGTAGAGGCTGTATGGAGAAGTTGTACCGGCTTTGATGATGTTGCCTTTGTACAGTTTGAATTTCACTTCACCTGTTACATATTTCTGTGTGGACTCAACGAATGCCTGAATTGCCTCGCGAAGCGGTGTGTACCATTTTCCTTCGTAAACAACCTGAGCGAACTGGCTGCCAAGTTTCTTCTTGGTTTCCATTGTCTCGCGGTCAAGTGTAAGTTCTTCGAGCTGTTCATGAGCTGCCATAAGGATTGTTCCGCCAGGAGTCTCATATACGCCACGGGATTTCATACCAACAACACGGTTTTCAACGATGTCAACGATACCGATACCGTTCTCGCCACCTAATTTGTTGAGCTCTGTGATGATCTCGGAAACTTTCATTTCTTTGCCGTTTAATGTTTTCGGAACACCCTGCTCGAATGTCATTGTTACTTCTGTTTCTTTATCAGGAGCTTTCTCAGGTGTAACGCCTAAAACAAGCATGTTGTCATAGTTTGGAGCCTGGGAAGGATCTTCCAGTTCCAGACCTTCATGGCTGATATGCCATAAGTTTCTGTCGCGGCTGTAGCTGTGGCTTGCATCGAATGGAAGGTCGATTCCGTGAGCTTTACAGAATGCAATCTCATCCTCACGTGACTGCATGGTCCATTTGTCTGTCATACGCCATGGAGCGATGATCTTGATGTCAGGAGCAAGAGCTTTGATGCCAAGTTCGAAACGGATCTGGTCATTACCTTTACCTGTAGCACCGTGGCAGATAGCAACTGCGCCTTCTTTACGTGCAATCTCAACTAATTTTTTAGCGATTGCCGGACGGGCCATGGATGTACCAAGGAGATATTTGTGTTCGTATACAGCACCTGCCTGTACACATGGAACGATGAAGTCATCACAGAATTCATCTACGATATCTTCAATATATAATTTGGAAGCACCGGAAAGCTTTGCTCTTTCATCCAGTCCGTCCAGTTCGTTTCCCTGACCGCAGTTTACGCAGCAGCAGACAACATCATAATCAAATGTTTCTTTTAACCATGGGATTAAGGCTGTGGTATCAAGACCGCCTGAGTATGCTAAAACGACTTTTTCTTTCATGATTGTATTCCTCCTGAAATTGGATTTTATTATTTTCCTGATTTGTAAAAATTTCCTGAGATATCCGTTTGCCGAAAGTAAATGAATAGGTCGGGAGTTCAGCGCATTATTTTTGAATAAATGCGGTAATTTCTAATTGAAATTTTTGAATAAATATTCAATGCGGAACAAGTTGATTTCGTGTGATTCCGCTTAACAAGCGATAATATACACCTTTTTTTATAAATATGCAATAGAAAAATGCAAAAAAGTTTTATCTGCTTTTGCATAAATATGCAACATAATATAGGAAAAGACAGGGGAAAATCTGTGAAGTGAAATAAAATCCATGTAAAAACATTGAAAAATGACTATTGCATATTATGCAGGTAAGATGTATAATTAGTCCAGCACTCTGATAGAGTAAAGTTTTACTATGAAATGAAGATCGCCGGATGAGGCGAAGATGGAGGAAATTATTATGATTAAAGCAGGAATTATCGGTGCCACAGGATATGCAGGTAACGAGATCGTGAGACTGCTTCTGGGACATAAAGATGTGGAAGTTGCATGGTATGGTTCAAGAAGTTATATTGACCAGAAATATGCAGATGTTTATCAGAACTTTTTTAAGCTGGTAGATGCCAAATGTATGGATGATAATATGGAAGCATTAGCTGATGAAGTGGATGTGATCTTTACAGCAACTCCGCAGGGACTTTGTGCTTCTTTAATTAATGAAGGAATTCTTTCCAAAGCGAAGGTAATCGACCTGAGTGCGGATTTCCGTATTAAAGATGTGAAGAAATATGAGAAATGGTATGGAATTGAGCATAAGGCTCCGCAGTTTATTGATGAGGCGGTTTATGGTTTATGTGAGATTAACCGTGAGGATATCAAGAAAGCCAGACTGATCGCGAATCCGGGATGTTATCCGACATGTTCTACACTTTCTATTTATCCGCTGATCAAAGAGGGGCTGATCGATCCGTCTACCATTATCATTGATGCGAAGTCCGGTACTTCCGGAGCGGGACGTGGAGCGAAGGTTGCTAATCTTTTCTGCGAAGTGAATGAGAATATCAAGGCTTATGGTGTTGCAAGTCACAGACATACACCTGAGATTGAGGATCAGCTTGGTTATGCGTGCGGTAAGGAAGTGCTGATTAATTTTACACCTCATCTGATTCCTATGAACCGTGGTATTCTGGTGACTGCTTATGCTTCTCTGACTAAGGATGTTTCTTATGAAGAAGTAAAGGCAGTTTATGATAAGTATTATGAGAAGGAGACTTTCGTTCGTGTGCTTGATAAGGATGTTTGTCCGCAGACTAAGTGCGTGGAAGGAAGTAATTATGTGGATGTGAACTTTAAGATTGATTCGAGAACTCACAGAGTTATTATGATGGGGGCTATGGATAATCTGGTTAAAGGTGCTGCAGGACAGGCTGTGCAGAATATGAATCTGATGTTTGGATTTAAGGAGGCTGAGGGACTGCTGCAGGTGCCGATGTGTCCGTAAGTTAAATGAAAAGGGGACGCTCCGGAAATTATTTGTTTTTGAACGCGGTTTCGGGGCTTAGTAACTCTAAGTGTTCAGAAATTTGCTAAAAGCGTGGAAAAAAAGCTCAAACTCGCTGCGCTCAGACAGTGAGCTTTTTTTCCACAACGCAAATTCCTGAGCACTAAGAGTTACTACAGTCCCTGCAAATGCGTTCAAAAACAAATAATTTCCGGAGCTGACTTTTCCAGTAACTGGAGGGCGACTGCGCAGGGGAACTGCAGCAGTCTGGAAAAAGTGTAGTGAGTTAGAAAGGATGATGGAATCATGAAGATTATAGATGGTGGCGTTACGGCGGCTAAGGGATTTCAGGCAGCGGCTGCTGCGGCTGAGATTAAGTATAAGGGCAGAACGGATATGGCTATGGTTTATAGTGAGGTGCCTTGTGTGGCTGCGGGGACTTTTACTACGAATGTGGTGAAGGCTGCGCCTGTTAAATGGGATCAGGATATTGTTTATAATCATCCGTCTGCGCAGGTGGTGATCTGTAACAGTGGTATTGCCAATGCATGTACTGGTGCAGAAGGGTATGGTTATTGTAAGGAGACTGCGGTTGCGGCTGCGGAGGTTTTGAATGTGGCTGCGGACAGTGTGCTGGTTGCGTCTACCGGTGTTATTGGTATGCAGGTTCCGATTGACCGTATTAAGAATGGTGTGAAGATGATGGCTCCGAAGCTGGATGGTTCTCTGGAGGCAGGTACTGAGGCTGCGAAGGCGATTATGACTACTGATACTAGGAAGAAGGAAGTTGCTGTTCAGGTTGAGATTGGTGGTAAAACTGTTACGATTGGTGGTATGTGTAAGGGCTCGGGTATGATTCATCCGAATATGTGCACCATGCTTGGATTTGTTACTACTGATGCGAAGATTTCCAAGAAGATGCTGCAGGAAGCGTTAAGTGAGGATGTTAAGGATACCTACAATATGGTTTCTGTTGATGGAGATACTTCTACCAATGATACAGTGCTTCTTTTGGCCAATGGTCTGGCTGAGAATCCGGAGATCACAGAGAAGGGTGAGGATTACCAGACCTTCAAGGCTGCGCTGAATTATATTAATACTACTCTGGCGAAGAAGATTGCAGGTGATGGAGAGGGTGCGACTGCACTGTTTGAGGTCAAGATCATTGGTGCAGAGTCTAAGGAACAGGCGGTTACACTGAGTAAGTCTGTTGTTACTTCTTCTCTGACAAAGGCTGCTATCTACGGACATGATGCAAACTGGGGAAGAATCCTGTGTGCTATGGGATATTCCGGTGCGAAGTTTGATCCTGAGAAGGTGGATCTGTTCTTTGAGAGTAAGGCTGGTAAGATTCAGATTATCGAGAATGGTGTGGCTGTGGATTACAGTGAAGAAGAGGCAACGAAGATTCTTTCTGAGGAAGCTGTCACAGCAATTGCTGATGTGAAGATGGGTGATGCTACAGCAACTGCATGGGGCTGTGACCTGACCTATGATTATATAAAAATCAATGCAGATTATCGTTCATAACAAAATCCTGTGAATAAGGATGATTTTAACCGAATCAGGTAAGTCTCCTGCTTTAATTGCGAAAAGCAATAAGCAGTGGATGAAGAACAGACATTGACTGGAAAAAGGAGAGAATAATGGTTAATCAGAAATATTTGGACAAGGCGGAGGTGCTGATCGAGGCGCTTCCTTATATTCAGAGATTTAATCGTAAGATTGTGGTTGTAAAGTACGGCGGAAGTGCCATGCTGGATGATGAGCTGAAGAAGAATGTTATCAAGGACGTTGTTCTTCTGAAGCTGGTTGGTTTTAAACCGATTATTGTTCATGGTGGTGGTAAGGAAATCAGCCGCTGGGTTGGCAAGGTTGGTATGGAGCCGAAATTTATCAATGGTCTTCGTGTAACAGATAAAGATACTATGGAGATCGCAGAGATGGTTCTTGCGAAGGTGAATAAGGAACTGGTTGCCATGGTGGAATCTCTCGGCGTAAATGCTGTAGGTATCAGCGGTAAAGATGGTGGTCTGCTGAAATGCCGCAAGAAACAGACAGAGGGCGGAGACATTGGATTTGTAGGCGAGGTTACAAAGGTTGAGCCGAAGATCCTGGAAGATCTTCTGGAGAAAGATTTCCTGCCGATCATTTTCCCGGTAGGCTATGATGATAATTTTGCTACTTATAATATTAATGCAGATGATGCGGCGTGTGCCATTGCAGAGGCTGTTCATGCCGAGAAACTGGCATTTCTTTCTGACATTGAAGGCGTTTATAAGGATAAAGATGATCCCTCCAGTCTGATCTCTGAGCTTCATGTAGATGAGGCTGAGAAACTTATCAGTGACGGTTATGTAGGCGGAGGTATGATTCCGAAGCTGAAAAACTGTATTGATGCCATTGAAGAAGGTGTTAAAAGAGTACATATCCTTGACGGAAGAATTCCTCACAGTTTACTGCTGGAAATCTTTACAAACAAAGGTATTGGTACTGCAATCTTAAGAGAAGACGGGGAGAAATATTATAATGAACATGAATGAACAGATGAAGGAATCAGAAGAGAATATCCTTCACACTTATAATCGTTTTCCTGTTGTTTTTGAAAAAGGACAGGGATGTTATTTATATGATTCCGAGGGAAAGGAATATCTGGATTTTGCAGCAGGTATCGCTGTAAATTCTCTGGGATATCATTATCCGGGATATGACGAAGCATTAAAAGATCAGATTGATAAGCTGATGCATATTTCCAATTTATATTATAATGAACCGATTATCGAGGCAGGTGCGAAGCTGGTAAAGGCAAGCAAAATGAGCAAGGCATTCTTTACTAACAGTGGTACAGAAGCAATCGAGGGTGCTTTAAAAGCAGCTAAGAAATATGCATATGTACGTGACGGACATGCAGATCATGAGATCATTGCCATGAACCATTCCTTCCATGGAAGAAGTATCGGAGCTCTTTCCGTAACTGGAACTGCTCATTACAGAGAACCCTTCGAGCCGCTGATGGGCGGTGTGAAGTTTGCGGATTTTAATGATCTGGAAAGCGTAAAGACTCAGATCACAGATAAGACCTGCGCAATTATTACTGAGGTTGTTCAGGGTGAGGGCGGTATCTATCCGGCAAAGAAGGAATTTCTGGAAGGTCTGCGCCAGATCTGTGATGAGAAGGATATTATGCTGATCTTCGATGAGATTCAGTGTGGTATGGGAAGAACAGGTTATTATTTTGCATGGCAGGCATATGGTGTACAGCCGGATATTATGACAAGTGCCAAGGCTCTTGGATGTGGTGTGCCGGTAGGTGCATTTGTATTGAACGAGAAAGCTGCCAAAGCTTCTCTGGAGCCAGGTGACCATGGTACAACTTATGGCGGAAACCCGTTTGTATGTGCTGCAGTCAGCAAGGTATTTGATATTTATGAGAATGACCGGATCATTGAGCATGTACAGGAGATGACTCCATATCTGGAGCAGAAGCTGGATGAGCTGGTTGCGAAACATGAATGCGCTGTCACAAGACGAGGCATGGGATTCATGCAGGGAATCGTAATCAAGGGACGCCCGGTTGGTGAAGTTGTAAAAGCTGCACTGGCAAAGGGACTGCTGGTGATCTCCGCAGGCAGTGATGTACTCAGAATCGTACCTCCGCTTGTGATCACAAAAGAACATATCGATAAGATGGCTTCAATTCTGGATGAGTGTATGGAATAATTTTTCAAACACGCTCTAAGGCTGTTGCGTTTTGCAATGGCCTTCTTTTTTACAGAAGATATAATTGATATACAATACAGGAATATATGGATGAATTTTAGTTGTTGTTTTGGGAACAAGTTTAACAACCGTAGCAAGAATTTCCTCACCTCTATAGGTGATGGGATGAATTGCACATTCGAGCATGTCTGCTCAAATTCATAAAAAATCGTAAAAACACTTGTTCTGATACAATAAATATATTATAATAGAAAAAAGAACAATATGCTCTTGAAATTTGGACGGTCGAAATAAGCAATAAGTGAGTGTACATAATGAGTTTAGATAATAATTCTCATTCAGTGTTTTTGTTTGATTCTGGTTATGAAATATGGCAGAAAGATGCTGGACGATAAGATGTCAGAGAGAACAAAAGAAATCTTTGAAATATAGCACCTGTTGAAACAATCCATCAGTATATAGAGAGTCAGGGTGAGAAAGATAAACCGGGCAGTAAAAATAAGAATCTATCCAAATAAAGAACAGGTTACTATCAGTTACTACTACAAAAAGGTCATAAAAAAATGACCTTTAAATTCTTGTGATCGTCAATCTGGATTTCTTTAATGACTGATCTCCAGAGCTGACGGCGTTCTGCTGGTTCCAATGTCTGATATATAGAATCCAGATCCATTTTTAAGAGCTTCCGGATTGGAGCCAGATCTTTCTGCTCCTGGTTACGTGGGAGATTTTCCAATTCTTTTATATATTTCTCTTTATCTCTTTTTAGTTCATCCATAGTAATTATGTCATTTACGTACAGATCTTTCAGCTTATCAATTTTTTTCAGGAGTGCTGCTCTCCGGGAATCATAATCAATCACTTTAGCACTTGTAATTTCATATTCTGCAATATGCTCCTGCAGGAGAGGCTTGATATTTGCAATCAGGTACCTTTCTATACATGATTCGAATATAACTTTGCGATTGCTGCAACGCTTGCTTGGATAGGCGCCATGACATTTGTAGAGAGGATATTTGTAAAAGCCACCAGCCTTTTTCTTTATTTTTCGTGTAGCACCAGAAAATGAATGACCGCAGTGAGCGCAGCGGAGTAAACCACTAAATATATAGTTATATTTCTGACTGATTTTGACATTAATAGCAAGCAGCTCCTGTACACGCTCAAACAGATCCAATGGAATGATGGCAGGACAATAATGATCGTTATCACGGAACACACCAATATATTTTTTATTTTTTAAGATTGCAGTTTTGAGATTGCTTTGAGTCATAACGATACCCATATCAGATTCCAGATGCGTGATTGTCTGGTTCAGGGAATTGCAAGCAGCATAAAACTGGAAGATATGCAGCACCTTTTCAGCGTCCTGATTAGGTACAAGATGTTTGTTTTCAATGGAAAATCCGAGAGGTGCTTTTCCGGCCAGAACTTCACCCTGCCGGTATTTATAGTCAAACACATCCCGGATCCGGACAGAATCGTTCTCTGCTTCCAGCTCTGCAAAGGTCATAGACTGTGCGACGAAAGCCCGGCCATGCGGTGTGGTCGTATCAAAGTACGGCTGATCGACAGCAAGCCAGTCACAATGATTCACTTCGAGAATCGCCTGCGTATTCAGGTAATGTCGGAGACTGCGGAACCAGCGATCCAATTTAGTGAATATAATCAGATCTATGCGTCCGAGTCGGACATCATCAAGAAGCTGCTCAAAGTCCCCACGCTTGATTTTTCTCCCACTGATTCCATCATCAATATAAGTTCCGGCCAGAACCATGTTCTCTTTAGAATCTATGTAATTTTTGCAGGTGGAGAGCTGTTCGTCAATGCTGTCTCCTTTTTTTGCCTGCCGGTCCGTAGATACACGCACATAAATAGCAACATTTGTTATACTCATAACCTATCACTCCTTAAAAATGGGTATAAAAAATACACCTTTGCAGGCGTATCAGTTCGTGCTATAATCAAATTGCTCAGAAAAGATTGTAGCATCAACTGATAGCTGCAAAAGATTCACACAAAGTCGTCCTGGTGCGCCAACACCGGGGCGATTTTTTATTTACAGTGTTCGAAATAATATACTAACTGTTCCTCTTTTGTCATATCTCCAGATATATCAGCCGTATCTTTATTTTCATAATCTTCAATATAATTTCCAGGCTCATTATAAGAAAAATAATGACCATCAGTGAGGCTAATCAAAATAGGACCGGACTCAGGACAATATATACAGGAGCTTAGACTGTATTTAGAAAGAACATCATTCGAGCTGTTCTCACCTTTTGCATAATTAAAAGAAATTGTTAAATAGTCACCCGATTCTTTTTTATATTTTTGAGCGGTAGATCCATCTGTAAAAGCGACCTGTAACTCACGACTACCATTGTATTTTTCTTCTGAATATGGGAGTTCGCTGTCCTCTATTAACAAAACAACATCTGAGTATGACATATCAGGCGTGATCGCCAAATACAAGGATTGAAGACCATCCAAAGTGTAATCAGATAAAAGATTGTCAGCAGAATCTGCTGTCTGATCTTGGTCAGTAACATTTTTGGAGCTGGCCCATACAGGAACCGGAGAAGCTGCCATAATTCCACACAGCAGCAGAGCGAGCATTTTCTTTCTCATGTAGTGCCTCCTTAAATGGAAAAATTTACCGGTAGTATTATGATGAACCTCCACTTTATAATGTTTCCTGCACCCAGCTGTTACTAATAACGGGAAGGTGTGGGAACAATGATGAAAAGAAAATACATACATTATGGCAACTGTAAAATATATGCTTTGTATTATCACAGCAACAATACTATATATATTAATCTTAACTTTAATTGGGGAACTCAAATCATAATACTTAAATAGTTAGTTGCAGCTGGGTGTGTTTCACCCAGCATTTGAATTTTCATCACCTGTAACAGGCGGGTGCATAATTTCTAATTCTTCCGGGCTGTCTGGAGCACCACCAGCACCCATGAATTTTTCCTTGAAATGATTTACGATCTGCTTCCGGATCACTGGATCAATCTCAAAGTAAGTCTTAATAATTTCTTTTTCAAGAGCTGTCGCATTATGTTGAGCAGCGAAATCATCAAGACTAAATGTTTCGGGTTGGGCCTTCATTGGTTCAATCCCATTTCTTAACCAATCCTCATTCACTTCAAATTTTTCACAAATATCTTCGATTAGTCGATCACTAGGATTTCCGTTTTTTAAAAGTTTGCTCACATATGGTTGAGTGATATTCAATTTTTGAGCAAATGCGGTTTTGGTCATGCCTGACTCATCTATTAGTAAGGCAATTCTTTCTTGTATAGTAGAAATTTTACTCACCTCCTTAACTAAGTTAAGTATATCAAAAAGATGAACGCAAGTCAATACAAAAACATAACTGAGTTATGGAAAAAGTATTGACAGCATAACTTAGATATGATACTATATAACTAAGTTAAGACAAGGCATAACAGAAAGGGGAACAAACAAATGTGGGAAACAGTTAAGGAAGTAAATGGATACAGGATTTTCAGAATGGTAGGAACCAGAGGTTGCTATCACATCCGCCTGGATGAACACCGAGAGGTGACATTTAAAACCATCAAGGTAGCAGCTGAGTGGGCAAACAATCATTAATAAAGAGAGAGGCGAAAGCCTCCCGGAAAGAATTGAAATAGCCGAAACGGAACAGATGTTCCGTCTGGGTACGGCGGCAACGTACTCACTGACGAGGCAAGCCGAAAGCCAAAATCAGAGCATTGCGAAACATGGCAGAGCGTGCAGTCTACTATACACTGCACAGTCAATTAACAGGTTTAGTCCTTTTTAAAGAGAAAAGGCGAACGCAGTGCAGAATACGCCAGAAAGGAGAATGGGATATGTCACAGAAGAATATGGAAATCATGCTGAGACAGGAAGACAAAGCGGAAGCGGAAGACTTCACAGCGTTCCTGCAGTCCTTAAATATCAGCAAACAGATGCTGATGGACACATTTATGAAAGGCGTTAAGGTGGGAATGTGCATGGCAACCGAGAAACAGTCTGCATAAGGGAGGGAATGAAAGTGGAGACACAGGGAACATTTAACGCGGTAAGGTTCTATGAAACTCTTGCCGCGATCCTCTCAAAGAAGCATGGCGTTGAGATCACCGTAAAAGTGAAGGAAAAGCCAAAAGAAAAAGAGGAAACAGCTTGAACTATGACAACTACATAAGGAGATAAGAAATGGAACGAAAAATAATAATTTCATTGGTATCCGGGTACCTGGTTTCTATGCTGCCGATCTGGATGATCGACAGCAGAATGCAGGAAATCATACTGATATTCGCAGTATCTTTCTGCGCCCTCTCCGGCCTGATCTGGATTGAGGAGAGGATGCAGGACATGAAAAAAGCCCTCACGTCCGCCAACGTGAGAGCAAAAAGAAAAAACAACCTTTTCAAATAGTATAAAGAAAATACGGGGAAATGTCAAGGAGGATTGAAGATGTTAAAAACAGACTATAAAGGATTCGGAGAATTTATGGAAAAAATCAAAACAGCAGGAGAAGAAGAAACAAGAACACTATGCGGAATACGACAGCAGATGTGGCTGAACGAAATTTCTGATTTTATTTTTCCGACTCCGGAGGGAGATCTTCCGTTCTTAATCAATGCGTTGGAGATATTGGCGCAGACAATTAAAAAACGAATCCGGAAGCGAAAGATTGCGCGAGAGAAATTATTAACGGAACTGGCTGGGAAGTGCAGGCGAGTACAATCAACAAGAATATGAGCGAAGCGGCTGCAAAAGCATGGCGCGAATCAGTTAAGAATAACAAAGGTATTATGTAAACTAAAAGGCAACACCGGATCCTTGAAAAATAAATGAAAGTAAGTCGAAAAAGCAGGGGAACGAAAGCCCCTGTTGCTTACTTGCTAAGAGTATTAAAGATGGATTCAAAACAGGGGATACGATAATGAGTTACATGTGTAAAAGAATGAGGTTCCGGAATGCCATAGAGGTGTATGAATATCACACAGCAAAGTATGGAGCACCAGGCCAGGAGAGGCAGGAGAAAAAGAAAGCCACTCCGGAACAGATGGCAAAGAGGAATCGCTACAACAGGGAGAGATTGGCAAGGTGGAAGCTCCGGAACAACTTCGACGTAGATGATTATTTTACAAGATTATCATACGAGAAGGACAAAAGACCGGAATCCATGGAAGAAGCAAAGGAAGACTGGAAAGCATTCCTGCAGATACTCAGAAGGGAATACAAAAAAAGAGGAGCAGAACTGAAATGGATGCGGAATATAGAAGTCGGCACAAGGGGAGCCTGGCACATTCACATCATTGTGAACAGAATCCCTGATACAGACGTTATTCTTGCGAAGGCATGGAAACATGGACAGATACAGAACCAGCTTTTGTATCAAAAAGGTGAGTTTGAGAAACTGGCCAACTACATAACGAAGACACCGGAGACGGACAAGAGGCTGAGAGAGGCAAACTATTCCGCATCACGCAACCTTCCAGTTCCGGAGCCAGAGAAAAAAGTGTATAAACACTGGGAAACATGGGGAAAAGTCAGAGTGCCGAAGGGCTGGAACGTGGAAAAAGACTCTCTGCATGAAGGTATAAATGATCTGACAGGCTACCCGTACCGATCTTACACTCTGATTAGAACAGTTCGACTGCCAAAACAGGAAAAAAAGAAAGCAAAGAAAAAGAGAAAGCAAAGAAAAAGAGGGAAAGGGCATGAAGGTAAACATATATCTGGAGACAGATAAGCAGTCCCAGGAATGTATGCAGCGCAAATACGGGTATGTGATTGAAACGATATTCAAAGGCACACCGATAACCAGAGAGGGATTCGGAAGCATTGAGGGAACATATCACAAGACGAACCTGCAAGCCCTTATAAAAGCCCTGGGACATTTTCACAAAGAATGTGAAGTGTGCGTATATACAAGAGACGCATTTGTTGCAACGCGGATCCTGAAAACTGACGACATGATGGCAGCAGGATTCAAGGACACAAAAGGAAAACCGATAAAGAACGCACAGGAGTGGGAGGCGGCCTGCAAGAAGCTACAGGAGTGCAAGATCACAATATCCTCGCAGACTGGGAAACACACATACTCAGCATGGTTACAGGAGGAAATGAAAAAACGTGAAGCCGGAGGAGATATGGGGGAAGGGATGGAGCCTGAGACCGGAACAGAACCCGGCAGAAATGGAGTATCTGGGTGAGATCATTAAATCCGGATACAGATTCACATACTACAAAGACCGGAAAGGAGGGATTTACTTTGAAAGCGAACCAGAAGGAGGAAAACCTGAATGGATGCGCCGCGCCGACGAAGACCGAAAGCGAAGGAATAGACACAGACATTGAAGCCCTGGAGACTTACATCTGCGACAATATCTGTCAATACAGAGAGAAGACAACCAGCCAGGAAGCACTTGAGTATTATTTCTGCAGTTCGTGCGAAATGAGTAAGCACATAAGCAAAATAAAAGCAGAATATGACAAAATCAATTCTTTTGACCATAGTGAAGCATGGAAACTTATGCAGAAGTACAGAAAAATTACGCTCTGCAAAGAATGCGTGCAAAGACAACATCTGAAATCAGGAAGAAGCATATGCAGAATTTATGGCACTCTGGGAGGATTCCTGGAAGAAGACGAAGGATGTAGCCGGGGCGAAGAATGGGAATAACAAAGAAAAGGGGAAACGATTATGAGAACAATCGCAGTAATAAATTTAAAAGGCGGAGTGGCTAAGACGATCACATCAAACAGCATTGCGTACATCCTTGCAAACCAGGGATACAGAGTGCTCCTACTTGACAACGATAAGCAGGGGGACGCATCGAGAGGATTGAACCGACGCACCCAGGACGGAGAGGGTATTGACAGAATCATGACGACGCGGCATCCGGAAGACTGGATGCACAAGCTCATCAAAAAAACAGATTTTGAGAATCTGGACGTGCTCCCGGCAAACATGCGTCTGCTTACAGCAAATCAGACGGTCATGCTGGATCAGACACGCCCGCAGCAGTATCGTATCAAGAACGCACTCGAATGTGTCAAGGATCTGTATGATTTCTGCATCATTGACAACGCACCGGATATTAATATCTCCACGATCAATGCGCTGACAGCGTGCAATGATGTATTGATTCCTGTCGAAATCGACGACAACACCGGAGAGGGACTACCGGAGCTTGTCAATCAGATCCGGCATACGCGAGAGGACCTGAACGAAGATCTTGAGAATTATTGGATCTTTATCACGAAATACGACAGAAGAAACGAAGCGCAGCGACAAGGGCTGGAGCTGATCCAGGCAGCAGAATACCCGATGTTAAAAACACGTATCAGATATTCCAGAAAAGTATCAGAGTGTACATACGCGAGAATCCCGATTCCGAAGTACTCACCGAGATCTTTAGCTGCAAAGGACTATGAGGACCTTGTAACAGAGTATATTGCAGAGCTGAACATATCAGGAGGTGAGGAGTAATGGCTTTTAACCTTGCCGATATGGTTGCGAAACGTCCGAAACAGATACAGGAAGAAAACTCAAGTGATACGGTGTACAGAGACGTGTTCAAACTAATCCCATCGAAAGCGAATTTTTACGGGGTCAAGCCGGAGAAACTGCAGGGATTGAAGAACTCTATACTGCTGTTCGGAGTGATGCAGGATGTCCTGATCGAAGAGAGGGACGGAGAGGATTACATAATTTCCGGACACTGCCGGACAATGTGCTGCAGGATGCTGGTAGAGGAGGGACATGAAGAGTTTCGAAAGATAAACTGCAAATATACAAAAGTAAAAGATAATGCACGTAAGAATTTGATTGAGGAAAACTGCATTAACGGTTCGGCAACAAGGGAAAATGACGACGCAATATCAAAGTTGCTTGAACGCCTGTCTGTTATCCAGGCGAACCGGTTTAGAGATAAATCAGACTGGGAGAAGATGCGAGAAGCTCTGGATACCGAGGAGATCATAAAAGAGCTGAAAAACCTTGCTGGACTGAAAGGCAAAACAAGAGACATCGTGAGAGAAACAATCGGAGTATCCGGAACACAGATGGAAAGATACCACGCAGTCCAGAAAAGGCTCAGCGCCGAATGGATGGCGGAGTTTGAGGCGGAGAAAATCAACATCACCGTGGCCCGTGAGCTTGCGGATCTGGATGAAAAATATCAGAAGCAGGCTATGGAGCACTACATGGAACACGACATCATAACGCAAGCAGAGGTAAGAGCTTTCAAGAAGCTCCAGGAAGACAACAGAGACATTCCGGGACAGTTCACGCTTGCGCAGGCAACCGGGCGACAGAGACCGCCAGAGAATGAGACACCGGTACAACCAGAATTGCAGATAGAGCGACTGTTTGAAGCATTGAACAAAGGCGAGAGAGAAAGAGTCGTCAAATGCGATACAAGAATGGCTGCATACTTAATCAGCATCAGATACAGAGACGTCAGGATCAGAAATGGACATTTTAATTATCAGACAGGGAAAGAGGGAATCATTTTCAATCCGGACGATACAATGCAGCATACGCTCACATGGAATGAGCTGGCGGAAGAACTGGTGAAAAGATACGGAAAGAAACAGAAGCCGGTGAAAATGGTGTCCATAGATGCACCAGAGAAGCCAGAAAAGAACAATTCATCAGCGCATAGACCAGTGGAACCGGAAAAGAGCTGCTTTTCGGCAGCAGAAGCACCGGACAATAAGCAGCAGGAACATATTGTTGAAGATAACAAAACGCCTGAAAACGATTCTGTTGAAGTCAACAAGATCGCGGAGTGTTCCAGTGACACATTACCGGAAATGAAAAATAACGATCAGCGTAAGGCGTGGCTCAGAGCCTACAAAGACTGGGGACTCTGGTATGAGGATAAAAACATAGGCGTCAAATATTATAAATACGATTTCCAGAACGGAGCACGACTGATTGTGGAAGAATATGCACCGGATCCAGGAGAACAAAAAAGCTGGTGGGTGTCAAGAATGACAGAAACATATTACATGCACCTAGTAGGCGGACCTGAACCGGATCGAGTTGGCGGAGTGCCAAAATGGACATATCATGCACGCTATGATAAATTTCCAAACTCAGAAACCGAATTGTGTGAGTTCTTAAAAGGTTTACAGAAGTAGCGGGAGGAATAAAAGATGCAGGAAAAGGCGCTTGTTGCTCACTTAGAGTTACACAAAAAAGTAGTAAAAAACGCCTGGATACTCAGTTACGAGGGCCGCAAGGTCCTTGTGATTGAATTTCAGGAGACTGTCACAGAAGATGAAAGCATTGCGTATATCTTCGCCCTGGCTAAAAGCCTGGTATCAGAAAAGAACACAAAAGAATTAAGCCCGGAAGTAATGCGGATGGTAAGAGGAACTTACGTCCGCATTCTGGACGCAGAAATGCAGGAACTTATTGACAATGGAATTGAAATGGAGAGACATGACTAGAGAAATTATATTTAAGGGGAAAAAGGTAGATAACGGTGAATGGACAGAGGGATACCTGTTTGATGATGGAATGCTTGGAGAAAAGCGAATGTTCATAGGAAAACTGGTAATAGTACCGTACGAAGGTACTGCATGTGACAAGTGGAACATTGAAGGAATTGATTTTGATGAAGTTGACCCAGACACCATCTGCCAGTATACGGGATTGACAGACAAGAATGGAAATAGAATCTGGGAGAATGATATTTGTGATCGAAAAGAACCATATCCAGAAATTGTAAAAATGAGCGATGGAGATTGGACTTTAGATTATAGTTATGTGTTTGGTAAGGAATTTGGAAGTAGCTATTGTAATCTTGGATTTTATGTCAATGAAAGAAACTGCGTTGAAGTCAAAGGAAATATTTTTGACAATCCAGAATTAGTGAAGGAGGGATAAGCATGGAAAAGACATGTAAAAGTTGCAGAGAGAATGATTGCGGTCTCTGCGACCGTACCGGCCGTCTGGTGGAGGACGACGATAAATGCGAAAAGTGGAAAAACAAAAATCCGCCGGAATGGAAATCAAGAATGATGAATACATTTCTTGCTGGACATTAAGGAGGGCGAAAATGAATAAAAGACAGAAAAAGAAGCTCTACAAGAAAAAAACAGGGAAGAATCCGCCTAAGCAGTTGCACTATTCCGGAAAGGAATATCACAAAGCCATTAGAAAACCATGGGGCGGCGAGAAACCTTTAGAAAATTATTCCTGGGAAAGCGAAGAAGTAAAAAGAGCAGTTGCAAAAGCAGCAAAGGCGTTTACCGTAAAGGAAACAGTAGAGAGATTAAAAACACTATTTGCGAAAATTGGAATAAGTCTGCCGGAGATTTCGGAACCAGGAAGCTATGCAAAAAATACAGAGAATATAGTTCACACAGCGGAAAAGCTGGCGCAACGAAGAAAGGCAGGAAGGAGCAGATGGAAATGAACCGTTCGGCAGCAGAAGCACAGGAAAACAGGGAGAAAATCTTGAAATATATTGCAGGGTATATAAAAGCACACTGTTATCCGCCTGCGATCTATGAAATCGCAAAAGAAACCGGACTGTCAAAACAGACAGTCCACCGGCATATGAAAATGATGATAGAGGATCACATCCTTGAGACAGATTCCGACATGACGGACTCAAGAGCATATCGTATCAAAGGCACAAAAATAGTGATGGTAAAGGAGAAAAAAGACGCATGGAAATGATAATTCAAAATGAAACCGGTAATTTTACACTGCATGTACGGATCTCAGACTCGAAAGAATATGATTTCCTCAAGGATGTGACAGAACTGGCACGAAAGTATGATTTCGAAAATGATGATTTTGAGATTGAAGATCCGGAAAAGGAAACAGATCAGGTACCGGAGACAACGATTAGCGAAGCTGCAGAAGAATACAAAGGATTTTTACATATTCGTTGCGAAGAATGTGGAGAGACAATCTCGTACAACGCAAAAGAGCCAGAGACACAGCACAAATGTAAGAAATGCGGACACGTAACACAGCTTAGAGCTTTAAAACCAATGTATGCAGAGTGCAAAGCCTGCGGAAGTTCATGGAAGTACATGACAAACAGAAACACTGCAGAACTGACGCAGGAATGCTTACAGTGTGGAAATTTGATCGACATGGAAATGAACTCACGCCGCACAGCGTATGTAACAAAAACGAAACGGGGGGGAGGCAAGACCTCCAAGAAATAGATTCAAGAGGAGAATGTGATGAATAAAGTAATTTTAATGGGACGATTAACCAGAGATCCCGACGTAAGATATACAACCGGAGAGAATCCGCTGGCAATAGCCGGATACACGCTTGCAGTAGACAGAAGATTTCACAAAGACGGGGAAGCAACAGCAGATTTTATTTCATGTGTCGTTTTCGGACGTGCAGCAGAGTTTGCAGAGAAATATTTCAGACAGGGATTGAAAATTACAATCTCTGGGCGTATACAGACAGGAAGTTACACGAACAGAGAAGGACGGAAGGTATATACGACAGAGATTGTAGTAGAGGAACAGGAATTTGCTGAAAGTAAATCATCTGGAGACAACGGAGCGGCTTACTATCCGTCAAAACAGACACCGCCGCCAGCTCCTGCGGACAGCACAGATGGATTTATGAGCATTCCGGATGGAATAGAGGAAGAACTGCCGTTTAGCTGAGAAAGGAGCAATAATGGACGCTATTGAAGTAAAAGTGAATGTTAATCAGAGAAGACAGACACGTTGGTTGAAAGACTATCACGAAAGTTACAGGAAAAAGCTGGAGGAGAGAAAGAATGCAGTCATTTCCGAAGCAGAAAAAGAAAAAACGGACTAAGAAGAAAGAACCAGAGAGACCGAGCATCATGCACAGCAGAGAAAGCGGCATCTGTTATCTTTGTATGAAGTTGCACAATGATTACAGACGACATCCAGCACTCCAGGAGCATCACATTTTCGGAGGGTGTCCGAATCGGACACATTCAGGACACTACGGGTTAAAAGTATATCTCTGTAATGTGCATCACTTGGCAGGAACAGGACCGGAGGCAGTACACTCAAACCAAAAGGTCATGGACATGCTACATGAAGAGGGACAGAGAGTTTTTGAGGACCGATTCGGCAGCAGGGAAGAGTTTATGGAGATTTTTGGAAAAAATTTTATCATGGAGGATCACAAACATGATGGACATTAACGACGTTAAGAAATTAATTGACAATGTAGCACATAGACCGTTTTTCTGTAGTGATACAGAGATTACGACAGATAATGGTTATGTGATTACCACAAAAGAACATTATGAGAGATTACGCAAATGCAGATTATGTCGAGTGAGAGGAAGAAAGGCTATATTTCACAGATGGACAGAAATTGCAACAGTTGTTGAACCGCCGCTACTGGTGGGCGGAAGTCCAGGAGGACAAACAAATATTACACTTGCCATTGTGGAATATAAAAACGGAAAAGTAGAACAGGTATATCCAGGAGAAATAAAATTCATGGACACACAGGAATACTGGCCAGATCAAGAAAAATAATTAGTTTTAAGGAGGGCAGATATGCCAAACGTGAGACCGCTGAACAGAAAGAAATATAATATATCAAAGAGAGCTTTTCAGACCGCATACAACTATTGCTTACAGTATACAGAGTGGAAAGAGGAGCTGGCCGTAAAGAGAGACACAAGAGCCGGACAGAATCTGACTGGACAGCCGGGATCACATAACTGTTCTGACTCAACTGCTGACGCAGCCATGGAAGCGGCCGAGATCACACACAAGATAAAGAAGATTGAAGACGCAGCCATGGAAGCAGTCGGAAAAGAAAAAGAGCTATATCCATATCTGCTGTATTACGTGACAACAGAATACTGCACATTTCAGACCATGAAAGCCAGAGGCATTCCATGCGAGAGATCATACTTCTATGAAATGCGTAGGAGGTTTTACAGTATCATAGCAAGGAGGATTAAATGATAGAATGCGATAAATGCAAAGCCCAGATGGAGCAGACCGTAAAGGAAGAACATATACCAGAGACAGAACTGGACATTCAATACATTCAGTGCGAACAGTGCGGAAAGAAGTATATTGTACTGTTAAAGGATAACAAGACGAAAGGAATGCTGATACGGATCAGGAACATGCAGGCAAGGTACAGACGTATGTTCGGTAAAAAGAACATTGCGGAAGTAGAAATGTACAGAAAGAGTATGGAGAACTTCCAGAAAGCAATACAGAAGTACCAGGCACAGCTGAGAAACAATAACAAAGACAAGATAAAGGAGTATCTGTAATGCGGTACTCGAAGGACAAAATAAGTGATATATTGATAACGTGGTATTCAGGAAAGCCACAGAATAATCGTTCCCCGCGAGAGAGGGCTTGCTATATGCAGGCCCTCTTTTGAGTTAGGAGGAATATGACGCAACAGGAAACAGAGTTCGTGCGCTGGTGCGTAGCGAACGATATACACAGGTTTTATGTGTGGACCAGGTGGAAGCAGGTCAGGCAGCAGGTGTTGAAGATGGATCACAATGAATGCCAGAGATGCAGAGAGCATCACAGATACACAGCAGCCACGACAGTACACCATGTAAACTACGTGAAAAGACATCCAGAGATGGCTCTGGACATATGGTACGAGTGGCATGGAGTGAAGAAAAGAAACCTTATAAGCCTTTGCCATGAGTGCCATGAAGCAGTGCATGGTTACAGAAAACCACAGAAGCAGGAACCACTGACAGAGGAACGCTGGGACTGATACCCCCGGTCGAAAAAATTGCGATTTTTGGCGGCCGGTCGGAGACCGGTGGGTGGCCTCGACAAATCTGCGAAAGGTCGCACATGATAAAAAAATAAAAAAATAGGGGTGAAAAAATGGCCGAAAAAAAAGCGGATATATTAGAAAGCTTAAAAGAGCAGCTGAGAAAAAAACAGGCAGATATTTCCGTCTTCAAAGACCTTTTGGACGACTATATGACCCTCTATGATGTCAAAAAGAAGCTAAAAACAGATATAAAAAAGCGCGGCGTGACCTTTGAGACCACATCCGCAAGCGGGAAGGCAACGATTGTAAAACAGAACCAGTCGGTCAAAGATCTGGTTGCTGTCAACAAACAGATGCTGATGATTCTGGACAAGCTGGAGTTGACAACGAAAGAAACAATAAAGGGGGATGATGATGACGAATTGTGATCCACGCATAGAGGAGTTCATGGAGGCCGTAGAGTCTGAGAAAATCAGAGCTTCCAGGGAAGTCAAAGCACTGGTATCACACGTCAGAAGTTGTTTCAAAAACGAAGACATATACACAGACAGCGAACAGCTGACGAAATATATCGGGATTGCAAAATATTTCCCGTTTGAAAAGTTATTTCCCTGGCAGATCTTTGTAGTAGGACTGCACGATTGCACATACTGGAGGGTATCGAAGACTCCGCGCTGGCCAGATCTTTTCTGTATGCTTGGAAGGGGCGCAGGAAAGGACGGAACAATAGCGTGGGAATCTGCCTGCCTGGTAAGTCCATACAACGGAATCAGGGCGTATGATGTGGACATTTGTGCAAATAACGAAGATCAGGCACTAAGACCCGTCAAAGACGTGGTGGAAGCTCTTGAAACGCCTGAACACACGAAAAAATTAAAAAAATTTTATTACTGGACATCCGAGAAGGTAGTAGGAACAGAAACGAAATCAACGATTCTGGGACGTACAAATAACCCGTCCGGAAAAGACGGAATGCGCTCCGGCATGGTGGTGTTTAACGAGATTCACCAGTACCAGGATTACAAAAACATTGAAGTGTTCACAACCGGACTTGGAAAGAAACCACATCCACGCCGGTCCTACTACACCACACAGGGAGATATAAGAGAAGGACCGCTTGACGATATGCTTGGAACTGCAACGGACATTCTTTTTGATGATCTTCCGGACAATGGTATGCTGCCATTTATCTGCAGACTGGACAGTAAAAAAGAAGTATACGACGAAAAGAACTGGGAAAAGGCAAACCCGTCCTTGCCATATCTCCCGACATTAATGGGAGAAATGCGAAAAGAGTACAACGACTGGTTAGCGCATCCGGAACGTCTCACTGCATTTATGACAAAGAGAATGAACATCCCAAGCGGATCCACAGACATAAAAGTATGTTCTTACGAGAAAATAAAGCTCACGAACAGAGAAATGCCGGATCTGTCAGGATGGACATGTACCTGCGGAATTGACTTCTCGAAGATTACGGACCTTGTTTCCGTAAATCTGCATTTCAGGGATGAAAATATCCGGTACGACATTAACCATTCATGGTTATGTAGCCAGTCAAAAGATATTCCAAGGATAAAAGCTCCTCTGGAAGAGTGGAGACGGAGAGGATTGCTGACAATGGTGGATGATGTGGAGATACATCCGGAGATCATCACTGATTATATTCAGGCAGCAATGATGAAATATTGCATAAAAGGAATTGCGATTGATGATTACCGATATGCTTTGCTGGCAGCAGCACTCCGGGAAATCGGATTCGACGCAAAAGTATATAAAAATTTAAAACTTGTACGGCCCTCAGACATAATGAGAGTTGCAACAGTGATAGATAGTTGCTTTGCAAATGACAATTTTATCTGGGGAGACAATCCGGTGCTCCGCTGGGGGACGAACAATACAAAAATGATTCCCTACGGGAGGAAACCAGGAAAGAAAGATGATGCAGACATAGGAAACTATGTATACGGGAAAATTGAAGCAAAAAGCAGAAAAACAGACCCGTTCATGGCGCTTGTTGCGTCAATGGCGATAGAGGATATGATCCCATACGCACAAACGGCAGCAGTGCCTGATATTGGAGTAATGACTTACTGAAAGGGGGTGAGAAAGGTTGGGATTTTCATTCAGGAATCTGATACGGGGGAAGCCAGAACCAGAGCAGCCAGAACCAGAGCAGTCAGTTGAAAATGTGTCTCGAATTGAGATTGCAGACAATCCGATCGAGAGCATAATGACAGAAATTTATCTGAGGGAATTAGCTTTTCAGAGAGCGATTCAGATTCTTGCAAAAATGTTAGGAAAATGCGAGATTCGTACATTCCTGAATGGTGACGAAATATTCCGTGACGAATATTACACTTGGAACTACGAACCAAACAGAAACCAGAATAAACAGCAGTTTTTTGACAAACTGATCGAAAAAATGTTCAGAAATGGAGAGGCGTTGGTTGTTGCGGGAATAGATGGACAGCTTTATGTGGCAGATTCGTTCTGTACAACCAGAAGCGCACTGTACGGGAACACATACAGTCAGGTGCAGATTGATGATTACACTTTTCAGAGGTCGTTTAGGTCAACAGATGTTCTTTACCTAAAACCGAACTGGAAAAATGTAAATACGATACTGCAGGGGCTATATGGATCCTATGCGAAGCTGATCCAGTACGGAGCAAAGACCTTTATGCAGTCACATGGCTCAAAAGGGACTCTGGACATATCAGCCGTAGCTCAGAACAGCAAAAACTTTGATGATACTCTCAAAAAGTTGCTGAATGATTATTTTAAGACATTCTTTGAAAGTGAAAATGCAGTTCTGCCACTGTTCGAAGGGTATACATTCACAGAAACGAACAGATCAAAGAACTACAATGAAACAACAACAAGAGACATAAAAGCACTGTATGATGATGTATTCGACTTTACAGCGAGGGCAATAGGAATCCCTCCGTCAATCCTGAAAGGGGACGTGCAGGACAACAGCAAGGCAATAGACGAACTGCTGACTGTTGCACTGGATCCATTAGCCGGATCCTTAGAGAGCGAAATCAACCGTAAAAAATACGGGAAAGCCGTATTGAAGGGCAGCCGCTGCATGGTAGACACGTCACACGTTAAGCATGTTGACATATTCAGCAATGCGACGCAGATTGACAAGCTGGTACAGTCTGGAACGCATACGATTAACATGATTTTGCGTGCAATGGGACAGCCGCAGATCAATGAAGAATGGGCGAACCAGCATTTTATCACAAAGAATTACAGCACAGTACAGGATTTATTGAACAGCCTGGAAGGAGGTGGAGAAAATGGCGGGAATGGAAAAAACACAGAATAAAACAAATTACTGTTTTAAGCAGGCAGCAGATCCGGCGGTACATTTGCTATACATTTATGATGATGTATCAGCGTATGGAGAATTTGACTGGAAAACATGGTCATATACCGAAAGTGAGACTTCTGCGAAGTATTTCCGCGATCAGCTGGCGGCAATTCCGGAAGATCATACAATTGAATTACATATCAATTCAAATGGTGGATCCGTAAAAGAGGGAGTAACTATCTACAACCTTTTGAAACAGTCTGGAAGCCGCGTAAAAGGAATTGTTGATGGCGTGGCGTATTCCGTAGCTTTTGTGATTTTACAGGCATGTGACGAAAGGATCATGGGTGTAGGAACAACAGCACTGATCCACGAACCATGGGTAACTGCATCCGGAAATGCAAGAGAGCTGAGAAAAACAGCGGATGATCTGGACGTACTTACGGCAAGCAATCGGAAAATCTTCCTTGAGCGTTCAAATCTGGAAGAACAGCAGCTTGCAGACATGATGGAGGCAGAAACATTCCTGACTCCGGATGATTGTCTGGAATATGGCCTGATCGACAAGGTAGAGGATTATGGACACGCGCCAGATGGAGACACGACAAAAGAAGGAATGCAGAAACGTCTCCAGGAAGTTATGCAGCATATGAAAGATACGAAGTCTTTCAGAGAGCAGCTGGAACTTATGCAGAAAGGGCAGAAACCCGAACCGGGAAAGAAACCGGAAGAACCAGAGAAACACACACTGCAGGGATTTCTGCAGGGATTCAAAAAAGGAGAGTAAAATGAAAAATAAAGATTTTGCCGCATTAAAGAGAACGGAAATCCTCAACAGAATGAATGCTGCTGTTGCGGAGAATGATTCAGAAGCGTTTTCAAAAGCATATTTGGAATTATGTCAGGATATCGAGGAGAACGTGCTTGAACAGGCGAAAGAGCTTGTAAATCAGAGTGATATGAATGTGCTTGCACAGAGGGGTGTACGTCAGCTCACAAGCGCAGAGAGAGAATATTACGAGAAAGTAATTGACGCAATGAAATCTTCGGATCCAAAACAGGCTCTCAACAATATTGAGACTGTTTTCCCGGAGACAATCATTGATTCTGTATTTGAAGAACTGACAACAAATCATCCGCTGCTGTCAAAATTAAATGCGACAACTGTAACTGGTCTCACAAGAATGATGTTGAACACAAACGGAGAGCAGAAAGCAGCATGGGGCAAACTCAGCAGCAAGATCATTGAAGAACTGACATCCGGATTCAAGGAAGTAGATGTAACTCAGGATAAACTGAGCGCATTCCTGCCAGTATCAAAAGCTATGCTTGATTTAGGCCCTGCATGGTTAGATAACTACGTGCGTCAGGTACTCACAGAAGCTCTTGCAAATGGACTTGAGTACGGAATTGTAAATGGTACCGGAAAAGACATGCCAATCGGAATGGCGCGCCAGGTAGGAGACGGAGTGAACGTTGTGTCCGGAGAATATCCGGAAAAAGAGACTATCAAAATGACAGCTCTTGATATGATCCAGCTTGGAAATGTTACATCTATCATGGCAAGAAACAGCAAAGGCCAGGCAAGAACAGTAGATAACCTGATTATGATCGTAAATCCGGTAGATTACTGGAAACGAATCCTTCCGGCAACACGCGCAATGTCTCCGGACGGAGTATATGTTTCAACACTTCCGATTCCTCTGGAAATCATCCAGTCGGCAGCAGTTACAGAAGGAACTGCAGTATACGGAATGGCCGGAAAGTACTTCCTTGGCGTAGGAATGTCCAAAAACGGAAAGATTGAGTATTCAGATGAATACAGATTCCTGGAAGATGAAAGAGTATACCTTATCAAGTTATACGCTCACGGATTCGCACTGGACAACAATGCTTTTGTCGTTCTGGATATTACAGATCTGCATCCGGTTCGCTTTGAGGTCGTAAGCAAACAGGAGGAGCACGTAGATAATGCACTGCTGTCTGATCTGAGAATCGGAGGATTAACTCTCTCACCGAAATTTGATAGCGACACAGACGCATACACAGCAAAAACAACAACTGCAACAAATACAATCACAGCGTTTCCGAAATCAGGAACAGCAGCGATTGAAATTACTGCGGGATCCAGCAAAGTAACAAACGGTGGAAAGATCACATGGACCGCCGGAGCAAATACTGTAACTGTTAAAGTCACAGACGGAGAGCAGACAAAGACTTATACCGTAACTGTAACCAAGGAGTGATAAAATGAGTGCTATGTCAGAAAATGATTTATCAAAACTTCTGAAGGATGTCAGAAACTATCTGGACATCACCTGGGACGATCCAAAAGGAGACGAAAAACTCCTTGGAATGATAAAAAGGGGCATGGCATCATTGGCCGGAAAAATAGGGGAGTGCGATTTCCTGGGGGATACCCAGGAAAGAACACTCTTTTTTCAGCTTGTAATGTATGAGTATTCTGGAGAGCTGCAGCAGTTTTGGGAAAACTACAAAAGTGAGGTTATTGGACTGCAGATAGCAAAGAAGGTGGAAGAATATGCCAAGAGCCAGGCGTAAACAGTTTGAAACGTTTACAGACGGGATACTCAGTATCTGCAAAACAGAAGACAGGGTGATCGTAGACACGAAGCTCAAGAACATTCGCTTCGGAAACCGAACAATCGGAGAGAGACGATATTTTGACGCACAGACAGCAGGAAATAAAATAACAAAATTGTTAAGCATTCCGGCAGCAGTGCTGAACAGGGAAGATGTTGAAGCTCTTGACATTGTTATCATTGATTCACAAAGCGGCTGGCTCTGGGATCCATTCGATTTTGAGAGAGACGAGATTATCAATGAACATAATCCGGCAATGTACAAAATAGTGCAGATTCAGGAGAAATTTGACGCTACACCACCTGCAATATATCTGTCGCTGGAAAAAATCGTACAGTTGTATAAAGACAGGAGGAGCGACAATGGCGGATAGTATCAGAATTGATGATCTGGCAGCAGAAATAAATCGCCTTGTTGAAGACTATGGAAAACAATGCGCTGAGACAACGAAGGAATGCGTAAATAATGTTGCAAAAAAGACAGTATCAAAGCTGAAACAGACATCCCCGGTAAATACCGGAAAGTATAAAAAAGGATGGAAGAAAACTGTTGTGAAAGAAAATTCTACAAGTTTAGTTATTGCGATCCACGATACAAAATACTCCCTGGTGCATTTGCTTGAAAAAGGACATCAGAAAAGAGGGGGCGGAAGGGTAGCCGCAATCAAACATGTAGAACCTGCAGAACAGGCAGCAATAGCAGAGCTGGAAAGGGAGATCACGTCAAGGCTATGATGTCAGTTGAAAATATCAAAGAAATGTTGAATGAAATCGGCTTGCCATATGAATACGATCATTTTTCAACTCATAACTGGATAGAGCCGCCCTTTATCGTATGGAGGATTCCGGAAAGTGATAATTTTCATGCGGACGGAATTACATATGCGAAAATCGACGTTCTGAATATCGAATTGTATTCAGACGAAAAGGACTGGAACAATGAAAAGAAGATAGAGGACATCCTGGATAAGTATGGAATCACATACGATAAGACAGGAGAATATCTTGATTCAGAAAAAATGTACGAAGTTTTATACGAAATGGAGGTATAAAGATGGGTAAAAAAGATAACAAAGTTAAGTACAATCTTAAAAACGCACATTACGCATTACAGAACGAAGGAGAAGATGGAACAATTACTTTTGAAGTCCCGAAAGCAATTCCGGGATCTGTATCATTATCACTTGACGCAAATGGAGATATTTCACCGTTCTATGCAGACGGAATCCAGTATTATGTGTCAGCTGCAAACAACGGATATGAAGGAGATGCAGAATTTGCATTAATTCCGGATTCTTTCAGACAGGATGTCTTGAAAGAAAAGAAGGACGAAAAAGGCGTACTGCATGAAATCAGTGATTCTACGGATACACAGAAATTTGCATTTCTGTTTGAATTTGACGGAGACCAGAAAGGAATCAGGCGAGTTCTCTACAATTGCACAGCTACCAGACCGTCAATCGAATCCGAGACGAAAGAAGATAGCATTGAACCTGGCACAGAAACAATTACGATCAGCAATGCTCCGCTTCCGAACGGACGGGTAAAAGCTCAGACAACGGTAGACACAGACGACACTGTGTATAGCGGATGGTATAAGACAGTGTACTATCCAGAAACAATCACAGAAGCAACACAGGCTGTTAATGTAGATAAAAAAGCCGCAGGAGAATAAGGATGCTGACAAAAACAATTAAAATTGATGATAAAGAGGTGCTTTTTGCCGCTTCTGCTGCAATTCCGAGAATTTATCGGATTCAGTTCCGGAGAGATATTTTTCAGGACATGGCAAAAATTGAAAAGTCCGTAAAAAAATCACAGGATAAGCAGACTGAAACGAAGGTGTCCGAGTCGGACATCCCTATCGAGGATTTAGAGATGTTCGAAAACGTCGCATTCGTAATGGCAAAACACGCAGCACAGAAAAAGGGACAGGATTTCCCGGAAGATGTATACGACTGGTTAGATCAGTTTGATACATTTTCGATTTACACAATTTTCCCGGAGATTGTAAAACTCTGGAACCTGAACCAGCAGACACAGGCAGAAGCAAAAAAAAACTTCGACCAAGTAGCCGGGAAATGACGACACCTCTATTCCTTCTCAGGTGCGCGCAAGTTGGAATAAGTATCCAGGATTTAGACCTTCTGACAGTAGGTCTTGTCCTGGATATTTTTACGGAAAAAAATAACGACGACTATAAATGGCCGAAAATGGCAACTCAGGAGGATATGGATAAATTCTAAACGGAGGTGATAATTTTTGTCCAAAGGCCGCGATATAAGGGGACTTACGATTGAAATTGGCGGCGATACCACAGGACTACAAAATTCACTTAAAAATGTAAATTCACAGATAAAGACCACACAGGCACAGCTGAAAGATATAAACAATCTGCTGAAACTGGATCCTACGAATGTGGAATTATTACAGCAGAAACAGAAAGCGCTTGCTGACGAAATCGAAAGCACGAAAGAAAAGCTGGAAACCTTAAAGACTGCAGAGCAGCAGGCACAGCAGCAGTTTGCAGAGGGAAAAATCTCCCAGGAACAGTATGACGCTCTGAAAAGAGAAATCATTGCAACCGAGGAGAGTTTGAAGTCTCTGGAAAATGAAGCGAAGAATGCACCTACTCAGATGCAGCAGTCGCTTGATGGTCTGAATGCAAAAATAAATACTACACAGACAGAACTCAAAGAAATTGATAAGTTGCTGAAACTGGATCCTACGAATGTGGAATTATTACAACAGAAACAGAGAGCGCTGTCTGATGAAATCGGAAACACAAAAGAAAAGCTGGAACTTCTGAAAAACGAAGAAGGGGAAGTACAGCAGAAATTCCAGGAAGGAAAAGTATCCCAGGAACAGTATGACGCTCTGAAAAGGACAATTATAGAAACAGAACAGAGCCTGCAATCACTTGAGAATGAAGTTGGATCAGGATCCGCAAAACTGGCCGAGATTTCTGAAACATCCGGGAAAATAGGGGAGTCGCTGACATCTGCCGGAGAAAAAATGCTTCCGGTTACGGCGGCAGTGACAGGACTTGGAACAGCAGCAGTAAAGACTGCAGCAGATTTTGACAGCTCCATGTCCAATGTGGCCGCAATATCCGGATCGTCTGCGGAAGACATGGATAAGTTGCGAGAACGTGCAAGAGAGATGGGAGCACAGACAAAATTCTCTGCAAAAGAAGCCGGAGATGCTATGGGATACATGGCAATGGCCGGATGGGACGCGCAGCAAATGTATGATGGTCTTCCGGGAATAATGAACCTTGCAGCTGCATCTGGCGAAGATCTTGCAACAACTTCTGATATTGTTACGGACGCGCTTACGGCGTTCGGCATGAAAGCAGAAGACAGTTCGCACTTTGCAGACGTGCTTGCACAGGCATCATCAAGTGCAAATACAAACGTCAGCTTGATGGGAGAAACATTTAAGTACATCGCTCCGGTAGCAGGCGCGCTGGGATACAGTGCAGAAGATGCGGCGGTAGCAATTGGACTCATGGCGAACAGCGGAATCAAAGCGTCGTCAGCCGGAACGCAGTTGAGAGCGTCTCTGACAAACATGATAAAACCGTCAAAAGATGTCGGAGACGCAATGGAAAAGTGGGGCTTTTACGCAACAGAAGCCGCAACCGCCGTAGATCAGGCAAAAGTTGATAAGCAAATGCTCAGGGTGCAGAAAGCATCACTTGCAGCGGATAAAGCACAGCAGGCATACAATGATGCGGTGTCAAAATACGGAGCTGAGTCAACAGAAGCTTCAAATGCTGCAGCAACGTTGGAAATAAAGCAGACGGAGCTTGCAAGTGCAAACGAAACCCTGACACAGTTGCAGGAAGGAACCACGCAAAACGTAAGACTGTACAACAAGGCTTTACAGAACGAAGATGGCAGCATGAAATCTCTCAAAGAAACCATGGATTTCTTGAGAGAAGCAATGGGAAATATGTCAGAAGCAGAACAGACCCAGGCCGCAACAGCTATTTTCGGGAAAGAAGCCATGTCCGGAATGTTGGCCATCATCAACGCATCAGATGCAGATTACGAAAAGCTAATCAAGAACATTGATAATTGCGACGGAGCCGCGGAGAATATGGCTGAAACCATGCAGGATAATCTTTCTGGACAGCTTACAACTTTGCAGAGTGCCTTGCAGGAGCTGGCAATTGCCTTCGGAGAAATCCTGATGCCATATATCAGAAAAGCGGCAGAGGTTATTCAAGGGTTTGTTGAAAAGCTCAATGGAATGAGCGAAGGACAGAAGAAAGTAGTTGCCACAATTGCACTGATAGTTGCCGCGATTGGTCCGCTGCTGATAATGGTTGGAAAAGTTGCAACCGGAATATCTGCAATTACAGGACTGTTTTCTAAGATGAAAACTTTAACAACAATAACGAGTATTATTGGAAAGATAAAAGGTGCTTTTACCGCACTGTTTGGAGTAATAGCCGCAAACCCGGTTATTGCTGTCATAGCCGCGATTGTGGCAGCTCTGGTATTGTTGTACACAAAATGCGAATGGTTCCGGGATGTAGTAAATGCAGTTGTACAAAAAATTGTGTCATTTTTTACAGAGACAATACCGCAGGCATGGAGCACACTGATGGACTTCCTTTCAGGAGTTCCGGAATGGTGGTCTGGAATCTGGCAGCAGGTATCAGACTTTTTCATGCAGATATGGAATGGAATTGTAAACTTTTTTACCGTAACAATACCGCAGGCATGGAACAGCGTTGTTACATTTTTTGCAGGTGTTCCGGCGTGGTGGTCCGGTATCTGGCAGCAGGTATCAGATTTCTTTGCAAATATCTGGACGACAATGATGCAGAATCCGGTTATATCCGGAATTGTGACAACGATCACAACGCTATGGCAGAATGCAGTTAATACACTGCAGAACATCTGGCAGGGACTTGTGACGATTGCACAGGGCGCATGGGAGTTGTTGAAAAATACAATTCTTGCACCGGTGATCTTACTGATCGACCTGGTAACAGGTAACTTTGATAAACTCAAAACAGACGCATCAAATATCTGGACAAATATCAAAGACGCAGCGCAAACAATATGGACCGGAATTAAGCAGGTTGTCTCCACTCTGGCAAAAGGACTTGTTACCGCAGTCACAACACTATTTACAGGGTTCCGGGACACAGTGTCAAAAATATGGGATTCTGCTTCTCAGGCAGCATCAAAAGCATGGACAGCAATAAAAGGATTCGTTGTCAACAATGCGAAAAAGCTGAAAGAAAGTGCAACAGAAGCAATCCAGAATTTGAAGGACAGAGCCTCAGAATACTGGGATAACATCAGAGAGAGAACGTCCGAAACGTGGCAGAACGTAAAGGAAACAGTTATACAATACGCCGGAAATATGAAAGACAGAGCTGTTGATACATTTAACAGCGTTGTATCTGGAATATCTGGAGCACTGTCAGGTGTATATTCCGCTGTTGTAAATGGATTTTCCAGCGCGATCAGTTATATTACGGGATTACCAGGGCAGGCGGTTCGCTGGGGACAGGATTTCGTGAATGGTATTGCAAACGGAATCAGGAGCTGCATAGGTAACGTAACGAATGCAGTATCGAACGTAGCAAACACAATAAGATCATGGTTGCATTTCTCAAGACCGGATGAGGGTCCGTTACATTACTACGAGGAATGGATGCCGGACTTTATGAAAGGCCTTGCGACAGGAATTGAAAAGAGCCAGGGACTTGTTGCTGACGCAATGAAAGATGTTCAGATGGATATGCAGTTAGATACAAGTTCAATGAAACCAGCTAATAATCTGAACAAAACAGATATTACCGGAATAACCGGAATGCTGGCACAGCTGATCCAAGTAATGAGCGCAGGACAGGAAATCTATTTCGACAACAAAGAATGGGCTGGAAAACTTGCACCCGCAATAAATACAGAGCTTGGAAGAATAGCAAAGGAGGCGGCGTATAGATGAATAATGTATTAACAATAAAAGCAACAATTACAGTTGAAAATACAGGGAAAGTCATTGATACGCTGGACGACTGGGGATGTGCGATTGGAAATAACAATTACATCAAAGAGCCGGACGTAGAAACATATTACATTGATATTCCAGGTACAGACGGATTTTTGGATGGATCGGAAGCGATAACAGGAAGAACAATCTATAAATCAAGAGAAATTGATATTTTGCTTGGTGGAAAGAAACCAAGGGAAGATTGGGACAGCTTTATCTCAAACATTCGAGGACAGCTGCATGGAAAGAATGTGAGAGTAACGTTTTCGAATGATCCGGCGTATTTCTGGACCGGCAGAGCATATATTACAGACTTTGACCGTTCCAGAGAGGTGGGACAATTTCATTTAAGTATTCCAAAAGCAGATCCGTACAAATATTCCCTTGCGGATTCAACAGAGGACTGGCTCTGGGACCCGTTTGATTTTGAAACAGGTGTAATAGACCAGGGAGCCGGAATTACAATTTCCGGCTCTGGATCATACACAGTATGCGCCGGAGATATTGCAATAGTGCCGGTACTGAATGTGAAAAGCATAGGTTCAACCGGATTAAAGGTTACAGGATGCGGAGAAACATACACACTGACGCTTGGAAGAAACAGATTTCCGGATATTGTTGTATTTGGAACAGATGAAACCCTGGAATTTTCGGGATCCGGAACACTGGATATTGTTTACAGGAGGGGATCATTGTGATTTATAAAATTAAATTAGATGGAAAAGTCCTGTATTATCCAGGGGACCGGCAGGCAGCAGTTATCAATCCAGAACTGGATTTACAGACTGGATATGCGGGGGAACTTACTTTAAAGGTTCCACCGTTAAATCCACTATACAGAGAAATCCACAACAGAAAAAGTATGGTTTCTGTATACAGAGGAAATACAGAAATTTTTTACGGAGAAGTCCGCACACGCGAGAAAGACCGATTTAAGAACCAACCGGTGAAAGCAACCGGAGCATTGTCTTTCCTTGCTGACAGCATACTGCCACAGCAGGAATGGCACGATATATCCCCACGAGATCTGTTAGACGCATGGTTACAACTTCACAATAATCAGGTGGAAGACAGAAAAAAGATATATACAGGAGTCGTAACGATCCACGACAGTAATGATTCTTTGTACAGAATTACAGACAGAGAGAACACACTGGAAGCAATCCGGGATAAATTAGTTGACCGCCTGGGAGGATACCTGCGGCTCAGGCACGAGAACGATAAACTGTATCTTGACTGGCTGACTATTCAGGAATACGGAAAATATTGTGAACAGCCTATACAATTCGGGGAAAACCTGATGGATTATTCAGAGACAATGACAGCAGATGATGTTATCACAGCTCTGATTCCGCTGGGGGCAGCAATCGAACAGGAAACAGACGAAAACGCATCCGAATTTGAACGACTTGAAAAAAATGTTGATATTACATCAGTAAATGATGGAAAAGACTACATATACAGTAAAGAAGCAGTTGAAAATTTTGGCTGGGTATGGAGAACAGAAAAATGGGACGACGTATCAGTTCCGGCAAACCTGTTAAAGAAAGCAACTGAATTTCTGACAAGTAACCAGTATGAAAGTCTTGTTATTTCGCTGACTGCCGTAGACCTGTCTTTATTCGGACAGGATTACGATTCGTTTGACATAGGGGACAGAGTGCTTTGCAATGCAATTCCATACGGAATGAAGAAAGTTCTTCCGGTTATGGAAATGAAAATACCATTGCAACAGCCAGATCAGGCGCAGCTGACACTTGGAGAAAACCTGCAGCAGTCTTTTACAGATCAGACATCCGGAACATTCACACAGATCAGACAAGAGGCAACAGACGCAGGCAGAGTTCAGACAGAATGGATGAAGTCTGCAATTGATAACCTTACGAAGCAAATGACGGGAGCGAAAGGTGGATATAAGCTCACCGAATTTGATGAAAACGGTCTCTGGCTCAGAGATCTGTACATGGACGCACCGGATAAAAACCAGGCGACAAATATACTGCAGATAAACAAAAATGGAATCGGAGGTTCGCACAATGGTTATGCCGGTCCGTATACCGTCGGCATGACTTTAGACGGAACCATTCTGGGGGAGAGAATCCTTGCCGGTTCGATTAAAACAGAAGCTCTGTCAACAGAATGCAAAAATTACATTGAAACAAAAATATCGGACGGGGATTCAGAAAACAAAAAAGCAATATTAAAAGAGGTCACAACGTCCATAGAAGCCATGGATGGGAAAATAACTCTTTCTGTATCAAGCCTGGAGCAGCAGTTGGAAAGGAAATCCGGAAACTGGTATGGAAATTATGAACCTACTTCCGGAAACAATCCGGCCTCAGCCTGGACAACTGATGAATTGAGACAGGAGCATGAAAGAGATCTCTTTTTCAATACCACAACTGGCTATGCTTATCAGTATCAGAAAAATGATAGTAATGAGTATGGATGGGTAAGGGTAAAAGATAAGGACATTGAAGCAGCTCAGAGTACAGCAGAATCTGCGCTTTCCAAAATCGAGGTCCAGGAGGGACTCATAACTGCAGAAGTATCCAGGGCAAAGGGAGAGGAAGAAAAACTCAGATCAGCAATAACACTGACCGAGACAAATATCCTCTCAACAGTGTCAAAGACATATACGACACAGGAGATGGCAAATAAACTCTATGCAAACGCAGTACAGGAAGGCCAGGACGCGGCAGATCAGGCAGAAAAGAATGCAAAAGACGATACAGATACAAAACTGAAAAACTATTCTACGACAGTAGAAATGAACAGCGCAATCAATCAGGCGGCGGATAGCATTTCCCTGGAAGTATCAAAAAAATATGCTACAACCGGACAACTTGAAGAAAAATATACAGACGCAGTAAAAGCCGGGAAGACTGCGGCAGATCTGGCAGAGAGCAATGCCACGAAAGCTGGCCAGACGGCAGCAGCCAACGCCGAAGCAAACGCCACGAAAGCTGGCCAGGACGCAGCAGATCAGGCGGAAAAGAATGCGAAAGCAGATACAGACACAAAGTTACTGAATTATTCAACGACACTGGAAATGAACAGTGCGATTAAACAAGCTGCAGATAGCATTTCCTTAGAGGTGTCAAAAACCTATACGACAACAGTACAGGTAGAAGAAAAATACAAAGACGCAGTAAAAGCTGGACAGACAGCAGCAGTCAACGCAGAAACAAATGCCACGAAAGCCGGACAGACTGCAGCAGATCAGGCAGAAAAGAATGCGAAAGCTGATACAGATACAAAGCTGAAAAGTTATTCTACAACAGAACAAATGAATACAGCTATAAAGCTGGCAGTAGATAACATCACTCTTGAAGTAAAAACCGTACGCCAGGCAGTATCTGAGAAAAACGGAAATTTCTACGGAAGTAAAATCCCGACAACATCAAATGAACCAGCCTCAGCCTGGACAACTGATGACTTAAAATCTTTGCATGTCGGAGATATTTACTATGATATTACAACCGGATATGCGTATAGATACACGTATAAAACTCCGGGATTAAAGATCACATTTTCATCCGATTCGAGGACAGAGAGTGTAAATTACGATTATGTAAAGATTTATTACAACGATAACGGAACGATGAAACTCGCGGGAAAATTCGGAGGAACTGATATAGCAGGAGCTTCCGTCTTTGTTCCGGCATCAGAATTTTATGTATATTGGCGCACAGATAGCTCAAGCTGTAACTTCTATGGATTCAGTATAGCATCAGTGACGAGTACATCAGGAGAAGGAACCGGAACTGCGGAATCATTGCCAAACTATACAGTAACAGAATTGTCAAAAGGAACATATCCGGAAAGCCCGAACCATGGAAATTACGGAAACAACATCAATCTGCTTTGGAAGTGCTCCGGAACGACATCCGGAAGTAAAACAGCATCATGGGAAAGAATCCAGGATCAGGACATTAGCGTTGCAAAAGCGCAGGCGGACGCTGCAAAAAGCACTGCAGATACTGCGAAAGATACAGCGGACACTGCAATATCCAGAATTACCGTAGCAGAAGGCTCTATCACATCAGAGGTATCGAGGGCAAAGGAAGCAGAAAGTGGTCTTAGTTCTCGGATCACGCAGACCGAGACTTCAATCAGCAGCAAAGTTTCAAAGGGAGATATTGCATCATCAATTAACCAGACAGCGCAGAGCGTTAAGATTAACGCATCAAAAATTAACTTCAACGGTTTGGTTACTGCGAATACTTATTTTAAAATTAACACAGACGGTTCATTTGCAGCGAAGAAAGGAACTATCGGAAATTTTACGGTTACAAGCGGAAAAATAACCACCGGATATGCAACGTTAAGTATGCGATCACATGCTTTCATTTTTAATGGAGGGTTAGAGATACATACGGGTACTTCAACGTTTTCGGATGGTTCTGACGCATTTAAAGTATTTAATCTTTCCCATGTGACATCTGGAGGCCATATGGTATTTGCAAGCGACGGAGCAACAGTGGCTTATTTGTCATCATCATCCAAGCGATATAAAGATCATATTGCAAGCATGACATTAGATGAAGCAAAAAGAATGCTGAATGTTCCAGTGATATGGTTTAAATACAAAGAAAATTATCTCAGTCCAGAAGACTGGTTAAACGGAAAGAAAATGCCGGGATTTTATGCAGAAGACATATACAGCATTTTCCCGGAAGCGGCACAGTTAAATGAAAAAGGAGAACCGGAAGACTGGAACTTTCGTGTATTAATTCCGGTAATGCTTAAACTGATTCAAAATCTCTATGAGGAAAAGGAGAAAACAGCATAATGAATGAAGTAAAAGAAAAGGACAATAAAGAAACTATTAAGGAAGAAACAAAGGTGTCCGAGTCGGACACAGAAGAAAGCACCGCACAGGAACGGAAAGAGGAAAATAATACAGTAGAGAAAGCAGTAGAAGCTCCTCCACTGGGAGCAATCTTGGACAAAAGAACAGAAGAAATTCGAAACGTAGTATTCGGAGCAATGGCACAGTATGGAATCCCTGCGTCGTTAATGGATTACATGCTTACCTCTGTTCTGTCAGAAGTAAGAGATTTAAAGTCAAAAGAATATTCAGACTGCCTTGTAAATAAGGGGGAATAAAAGTGGCAAACGTAAAAAAATACACAGATCAGATTGCAAAAGCGCAAAAAGGGCGAGATGTCAGAGATGCGATTGTTAATGCGATAAATGAAGTCTCGGATGAAAACAACGAATACAATCAGGTTAAAACTGACATTCTCAAAGCGCAGACAGATATAACCGAAAAAGTAGCGAAAAACGAACATACAGAACAGACATTTGCAGCAGATGTAAAGAAAGCAGAAGCCTTGAAACAGGGTCTTGATTCGAATATCGAGCAGGGAACTGCTTTAAAAGGTCAGCTAGATACTGCAGTTTCAACAGCAAATACAGCAAAAAAGAATTTGGACAGTACAAATGCAACGGCTGCACAAAGAAAAACTGATCTGGATGGATCCATAAGCACCGCACAGACGTTAAAAGGAAATCTGGAATCAGATATTTCTCAAGGAACGACATTAAAACAGGGACTTGACTCTGATATTACACAGGGAACTGCTTTAAAAAGCCAGCTGGATACCGCAGCCTCAACAGCAAATACAGCAAAAAAGAATCTGGATGATTCAAACACAGCGGCCGGAAAAACCAAAACCGCTCTGGATTCATCAAATGCAACTGCGACACAGACAAAATCAGGATTGGATTCAACAAATAAAACCGCTTCTAATCTGAACACATCCCTGGGAGAAAAAATCACAGAAGGAACACAGCTGCAGACGGATCTCCAGACGACCGGAGAAACTGCGGTGAGCAATTTACAGACAGAAGCAAATAAACAGATTCAGAATATTACTGCAGCAGGTGGAGGAATTGAAAACGCACTTTCAAATTTCTTTGCCCTCCGCAGAACTGGAAAAGTCTACACAACCAGAATCTACAAGTATGACACATCCACCAGCCCGACAGGAGTGAAAATGAATGACAATGAAGGACTGGTGAGAAAACCGTCTACAAATACAGTGATTGGACAGGATGATTACAGGGAAATTGGCGTATTCATGCACTTTCCATGTAATTTTACCGTAGATAATAAAGGTTTTAACCATGTGACTGCACTGCAGGGACAGCCGGATTTTAAAAAGACCGGAAAAGTAGATGTGGGAGAGGTCACAATGTCCGCATGGGTTGGAATCACAGACAATCCTGAGTATGTAGATTATCATTATTCAGACAGTCCGAACGAAGCCCTTGGCCTTAGACCAATGGGAGAGTCAATTAATCCAGACGGAACAATTTCACCTTTTATGATCCACGGAAAATACGGAGCCGGAGACATTGATGGAGTGCCGTACAGCTCCGCTGGATTGATTCTGGCAAACGGAAGCCAGAAAGGAGGAAAACCAGTATCATACACAGGGCTGATCGCATACATGAGAAAGAAAGGCTCAATGTACGTGGGAACAACAAACTGGGATCTCTTTTACAAACAGCTTATGATGATTATTTTGTACGCAACTACGAACAGCCGAAGCGTTATGGCTGGATGTAATTCTTATTCAATGCAGGAAATGGCAGCAGTTGCAGAAACCGGAGTAACAAGAGTGATTCTCCCAAAAGCAAAAGCCAACAATTATATTGTCGGGTCTTATGTATCTGTCGGGGATATTGGTTCAAATACAAACAAAGATAGATATTACGCATACATGCACAACCTTGCATATGACGTGAAGATCTTGAAGATTGAACCGGTAGACGATACAAATTCTGCAATATATTTGGATACAGAACCATTCAACACGACATTAACGACCTGCATCTCAACAATGCCATGGCGGACCGGCTCAACCGACAGCGTGCTTGGATCAGATGGATCACCGTTCTCAAATACAGATAACAAGAATCCATTCAAGATCCAGGGAATTGAAACCGGATACGGTGCTTATGAAGTCCTCAGTAATGTATTTATGGATATTGTTACAGATGAAGACGGAACACCAAAGAGAGACGTATACATCTGTATGGATGCGTCACTGCTTACAACGGATATGAATGTAGCAAAGACACGATACAAGAAAGTAGCGGCTCAGGTAACATACACAGCAGCATCATGGAAATACATCTCAAAATGCTTTGTTGATCCAGCCCTGGGAATCATGGTACCGACGGAAACAAAAGCCGGAAGTACAACAGGATTCTGCAATGGACTGTATACAGATTCAGGCACGAGCGGCCAAAGAGAATGGCTGTCCCTGGGCCGTCTGAACAATGGCACGGTTTACGGGCTCTGGCTTCTGGATGCGTACGATGGCGTTGGCGGTGCGAACTGGGTTATCGTCTCCGGCGTTTCACCGAACGGCACACGGGGTGAATGGCAGGCGGCAGCCTGACAGAGGGGCTGTCCCCTCTATGTAACTGATAACTAATCAACTTCGAAAAGCAGAATAGCAATAAATTACGGACTTGTAACACGAGGTAGCGGTTCCTGTTCCCTGGCTGTCCCTGGGCAATCTGAACAATGGCACGATTTACGGCCTCTGGATTCTGAATGCGAACAATGGCGTTGGCAATGCGAACTGGAATATCGTCTCCGGATTTTCTTGAAAATGACTTGATATTTGTGTTACATTTCGCTCCGCAGGACGGAGCCTGCTTCGACAGCGTGGGGCATCACCGAAATTTGATTGAAGCCGAACCTTGTGATCGGGAGCATAGGAGCCTGGGACAAGGACCATGAATGCAGTTGATTCATGCGTGGGGTGAGTAGAAAAACCGAAAACCCCTTATATCAAGAAACGAATGAAACGGTATTGTAAAAATATAACATTAGATCAGAACTTTATAACCGCATGTATCTATGAATGTCTGAGCGATAAATGGAACCGTATGGATACAGCCCGATTTCTGGCAAACTATACGAATATTATTACAGCCAGGCAGATACACAGGATTATAAAAGAAAACTTTAAAGACTGGTTACATAATTTAGTCTGCACAGCAGCGGCAGGAATGGAAGAAGAAATAAAACTCAGAAAAGTATCTTTTGATCCTATAAAGACAAGCGCAAGGCTGGATGGAAATTCAGGGAAAGTAAGAGATATAGGTGTTGAGTGCATAAAACAGCAGATATACGATTATGTAGCCACAAACGGCTTAAAAGAATTATTTGTAAGAAAAGTAGGAACTTATCAATGTGCGAGCATTCCAGGGAGAGGACAGGTTTATGGAAAGACAGCAATTGAGAACTGGATCCGCAAGAATCCGGGCAAGACCAGAGTAGCAGCAAAGGGAGATGTCCGGAAATGCTATCCATCCATCAACAGGAGAAAAATGAAAAGAATGTTAGAGAAGCAGGTCAGAAATGAGGACCTGCTTTATTTGACTTTCGTTTTAATTGACTCATTCGATCAGGGGCTGTCAATCGGATCATACTTGAGCCAATGGCTCTGTAATTATTATCTGAGTGCAGCTTATCATTATGCTGCTGAAAAGCTGTTCAAGAGGAAGAAACACCGAGACGGAACAACAGAAGAAATCAGGCTGATTAATCATGTATTGTTCTACATGGACGACTTCCTACTGATCGGAAGCAGAAAGGCAGATGTGAGAAAAGCAATGAAACTCCTGATTAAATACATGAATGAGTATTTAGATCTGACGGTAAAACCAGATTGGAAGCTGTTCCAGATCGACTGGATAGACAAAGACGGAAAACATCATGGAGAACCTATTGATATGATGGGATTCAAAATATATCGGGATCACACAGAAGTAAGGCGGAGCATTTTCCTGAGAGGACGCAGGGCATTTGTAAAAGCCGGGAAGTATGCAGAGAAAGGAAAAGCGATACCATTAGATCTTGCGTATCAGTGTATAGCATATTACGGATGGTTCAAACATTCCGACTCTGAATATTTCAGAGAAAAGTATAACGTAGATAAGATATTTGAGAAAGCGAAAAGGAGGGTAAGTCGTGAAAGCAAGATTTACAGAAAAACAGGATCCTGTAACTTGGAATGCGCTGCCTGATGGAAACGTGGATGTAATGATATGTCTGAATGAAAAGACTGTTACAGAAACTTATCCGGATACGGATTCGGAGACAGAACAGACAGTATTCGAATATGATTTTAACCAGTTCCGGGAAAAACAGGAGAAGATCTCAGAGGAAACTGTAAGAGCATCACCGGAAAAATATCTGAAATATATTCCGGAGAAAGAAAAAAGCACTGAACAGAAATTTGCAGAACAGGCAGAACAGATCGAAATGTTGAAAGACTGCCTACTGGAAATGAGCGAACAGGTTTATGCGTAGAAATCTAATTATTTTATTGTTAAGCAAAGGAGACAAAGATATGATGGCGAAATTATGGGCGAGTGAAATTTTAAGCAAAGAAACTATTGAGGAAGCAAAAGAGGAATACAACAGAGTTCCGCGTCTGTTAAAAGAAAAGGTGAAAAAACTCCTTATTGATGCAGGTATGGAGGAAATTACTGAGTAATCGGGAAGCATGACTAAATTACAAATTATTAGCAGGCAATGGTCCTCTATTTATGATTTACTGCTGTATATTCAGGATAAAGAGAAAGCAAAGTCTCTGGAGGATATACAGCAAGATTTAGATATAATTGAGCATTCATGCCGGAAATATGTAGACGTAGACGACGAGGAAACAAATATGGACAATGAACCAATTTCGAGGGCGGAGCATGAGGAGTTTCGCAAAAGAATTGAAGCAGAAGATAATCGCCAGAACAGGCGGATTGAAATTCTGGAAAACAGTGTTCAGCAGCTCCAGGAATTAGTTACATCTGTACAGACACTTGCGAACAACATGGAGAACATGGTGAAAGAGCAGGGACAGCAGAGCGCAAGACTGGAAGCTCTTGAGTCAAGAGACGGGGAAAAGTGGCGGACAGTAACAAGTTACTTATTAACAGCTATATTAGGTATTGCAGTTGGAATTATTGCAAAACAGTTTGGATTATAAGGAGGAGCAAAATGTTTAAAAATTGCGTATTTAAGCCAAGCGTAGACACAGTGAAATGGTGGAAGAAAGCAGGAATCAGAGCAGTAAAGACAATGGCACAGACTGCAGTGGGCGTGATCGGAGCCGGAAGCGTGATCTCTGCAGTGGACTGGAAGATGGTTGTATCGTCTGCAGTAGTGGCCGGAGTTGTAAGTCTGCTCACAAGCGTCGCAGGAATCCCGGAAGTAGAGGCGGACGAAAACCTGAACAACTTGTTTTCTGATGGAACAAAATAATTTTGCACAGCCTGGTATAATGCCGGGCTTTTTTCTGGAGGAAAATATGGAAATCAAAGGAATTGACGTTTCCGCCTGGCAGAAAAACATCGACTGGAAAACAGTCGCGGATTACGGTATGGGGTTTGCTATTCTCCGGATCACAGAAGTCGGGAACGTTACAGATAATTATTTTGAAAAAAATTATGCAGCGTGCCAGGAACATAACATTCCAACAGGAGTATATAAATACTCTTATGCAATGACAATCCCAGAGATTGAGTCAGAGGCACAGAAAATTATTTCTGTATTAGCTGGACGGAAATTGCAATTTCCAGTCTGGTTAGATCTTGAGTGGAACAATCAGAGAACACTTGGAGCTGAAAGTCTCCACAAAATGACAGAAGCATTTGAAAAGATTATTGTTAATGCAGGATATAAGTTCGGAATCTATTGCAATGTAGACTGGTACGAAAATGTAATATGCAGCCATTTGAAAAAGTATGAATTTTGGGTAGCGAGCTATCCACAAAACGATAATGGAACATTACAGGAACGCCTGCGCCCAGACTTCGGAGTAGGATGGCAGTACTCAAGTAAAGCAAAGATACCGGGGATTGCCGGAACGGTAGACAGAAATGTGTTCTACAAAGACTATGCTGTACAGGAAGGAGGAACAAACATGGATAAAGCAATTGAGAAAGTTATAATGATTGCAAAAAATGAGATTGGATACATAGAGAAAAAAAGCAACTATCAACTGGACGACAAAACCGCAAATGCAGGATCAGCCAATTACACAAAATATTGGCGCGACGTTTACCCAGGATACCAGGGACAGGCATGGTGCGCCTGCTTTGTGAGCTGGTGCTTTATGAAAGCGTTCGGATTAGAGACTGCAAAGAAACTTCTCAAACATTGGCCATATGTATATTGTCCGACTTTAGGAAACCTTTTCACAAGGAACGCAAACCCAAAAGTAGGAGATATTGTGATCTTTTACCGCGGAGGAACTTTTGCACACACAGGAATCGTTACAGCAGTAATCGGAGACAGATTCTATACAATCGAGGGCAATACGTCCGGAGCATCTGAAATCGTAGCTAACGGCGGAGGAGTATGCGCGAAAAGTTACCTGAACAGTCAGCTCCCTGGAACAAAATTCTGTACACCGGATTACAGTATTGTAAACGAAACGAACATTACTGCAGGCGAAACAAAAACAGACAACAATTTAGTAACAGGAGGTAAATACATGTTTGTGCCAGAAACTGTACAGTTAGGAAGCAAGGGAACATCTGTATTACTCTTGCAGGAGATTCTTATTGCAAGAGGATACAAAGGAAGAAACAGCAAACCACTGTCTTTAGACAGAAAAGCCGGAGACAATACAATCTATGCACTTAAAGCATATCAGAAAGACAGAAACGGAGTCATTGAGGTTGACGGAGTATGTGGACCGGCAACATGGAAAGATCTGATTGCAATTTAAAGAAACAAAGACAACAAAAAACTTCCGGGATTAATTCCCGGAAGCATCTTCTAAAACAACTCTTTCTAGCAACAAAGTAACATATTCAGGCGGATTTCTTTTACCGCCTTCCCAGTTTTCAATTGTCCTTTTGGGAATTTTGTATTTATCGGAAAAAGCTTGCTGGCTTAACCCGGAAATTAATCTAATTTCTTTGATATTCATATTGTTCCCTTCTTTCTTCTTTTTATTTCCAACGCTTCACAATGTCTCCGTCGTAGTGATCGGGCGCGTCTTCATCTGGATTGATGCTTTCCAGCACGTAAAACGCCGTTCTGTGTTTCTGTTCACACCTTGTCAGGCGCTCCCGTTGTCCATCCGCTTCCCGGATGGCTTCTTCCTTGTCCTCAAATTCTTCGGTGAAGTAATCGCCATCTGAATAATCCATAACTATATACTTCATTGTCGTCTCCTGCCCTCTAGTTAATCCCGGTAACCTTAACCAGGGTTTGTAAAATATCCTCCGCAGACTCCGAAATCTCGAAGTCAACGATGTATTCCTCGCCGTCCTGATATACGGCGATTGCTCCGGAATCGAGAAGCTCTTCCCCGTCTCCGTTTCCATCCCAGAGCTGACCGAAATAATATTCTTTGCCAGCTTCAATTGTGTTCTCTGCTCCGAGGACGTATGACAATGTGTTTAATTCCATAATTACTTTTCCTCCTTGTCTAAAACTCTTAAATATTGGCGGCATCCGTTCATGTTTTTATCCAGCGCATAAAAGCATGGGTTTTCGTTGCCCTGAAGCACTTCGTTTATGGGATAAACGAAACCCCAAGGAGCTGTTACCATTAATTTTCCCATAGCATTTTCAAACGTTTCCCAGCCATCTGGAATTTCTACTGTCATTTCATCCCAACAAGCAGCTGTGGGATGTGGCATTCCGTATGTGTAAACTTTTCTCTTTTCTGCTGCCAGCACTCCATAATTACAATAGATTTTAATTTTCATTCTTTTTCCTCCTGATTTGTACCTAATCAATAGTCGCTCCATATTCGCTTACTGCAATTCTTTTTTATGATACAATCTCCTTTTATGCAATATATTCTTTTTCGGATGCATTTACATCGTCCCATTTACTGCAGACATACTTGTTTGCTATAAGATCTACATATCCACACTTATAAGAACCCTTAAAGGCTCTGTTTAAAGAATAGCAGTTGATTGAAAGATACGCTCTTTTGGCGCCACCTTTCGTCCACTCTTTTACAGTTACAACACGGTTCACACCTGCTGTGATGTACTTATTTCCGTACAGCATTTCTTCAAGGTTTGCTGTAAGTTTTTCAACTAAATTCTCTTTAACAACTTTTGCCTCCCTCCATGCTTCTTTTAATGCGGAGGAAATAGTTAATGCTGACTTTTTAACCAGTTCCCATGCTCTTTTCATGATTTTTGATAAATTGTATTTCTTCATTTCTATTTCCTCCTTGACTTTATGTTCTTATTTGTTTCTGATATTATAATACCACTCAATGAGTGGTATGTAAAGAGGAATATTATAAAATATTTGTAGTAGTAACTATGAATAACCAACAGATAACCCAGATAGAGAAGACGATCGGCTGCAGTCGTTTTCTCTATAACCG
>OGFC01000195.1_pt1 | contig 66679 bp, 57 predicted proteins | sample 1570841 | NCBI WGS metagenome assembly OGFC01 (sample SAMEA2582137, study PRJEB24529) | metagenome | biome: Human gut stool | place: China | collected 2011 | reverse complement strand
AATTATATACAAAATTGATATCCGGCAGGATAATGCCGAAGGAGCCAAGCAAAAATCCGATGCTGATACAGGATGCACAACAGAGAATGATGCATATTATCATACCGCCCGTAAGGATGGAAAACGGCAGATCAAAGATCAGAAAACCGATCACAATGATAATGCCGAAGGAAATCAGAGAATCCAGCAGTAGGAAAAAACCCTTTTGTGCAAACAGACAGAGCATGCTTTTTCCACCGGCGAGCAGTACCTTCATCGTCCCAAACATACGCTCACGAAGAAATATCATGCCGAGATCTCCGATACAGCTTTGACAGCAAACGATCATGGCATTGCCTGCAATGGTAACAGCAAGACTTTGGGAAGTATTCGCATAGGAGGCCAAAAAAACAAAGAATAGCATTTGCATCAAAGAGTTAAACAGTCGTTCCAGAAGATATTCCTCCGGCTTTAAAAAACCGTAGGTGCTCTTAAAGCAGAGCCAGCTGAGGTAAAGAAAACGCATCACATCACCCCCAGTGTACCCTTTTTGCGTACGTGAATATCCACGAAGAAAAACATAATTCTTCCAAGCAGAATATAGAGAAGCGTTAGCACAAGCAGGATTGCGAGGCACTGTATGAATTGTGAGGCTGCGATTTCCCGGTCAAGTGCCAGATGCAGCAGCCTACCTGCCCACGTAGGCGATAGTATAGCAGACAGCGGCTGTAAATATGTCGGCAGTAGTTGTATGGGGAACAACATTCCGCATAAAAGAAAGACGGGATATTCCAGGCAGTTCATGAGGATGGATGCCTTTCGTGACAGTGTAAAGAATGCAGAAAACAGATAGGAAAGGGCGGCGAAGGATGCCATGCTGAAAAGAAATGCCGTAAGAAACAGAGCGATATGCGGCAGAACGACAGGCTCCTGAAAAAGGAAGCGGACAATGAGAAAAGAAGACAGGAAGGGAAGCAGGGCCAGCATCAGGTTCCCGGTCAGCTTTGCCCATACGATTTTCTGAAAGGAGGCAGGACTCGCATACAACATGGACAGGGTTCCCATATAGCGTTCGCGGTCAATATCTCCTGCACTGGAGAATACAATGCTGCTCCACAGGGATAGAAAGGAGCTGCCGAGGATGACATAGGATGCGAAGTCCTGCATACCGGAATGCTGAAACATAAAATAAGTAATCAGTGTGAATAAAACCGGATTCGCGAATAAGGTGAAGCGAAACATCGGTCTGGAAAGGGAATTCAGCATTTGGATGCGCATAGTTGCTGCAAAGGCTCTCATCTGTCGTCCTCCCGTATCAGTCGCAAATAGACATCCTCCATTGTGATATGCTGCGGCTGCAGGGAAATCAGCTGTCTGTTATCAAGCAAAGATAAAAGACCCTTTGGTATCTGCTGTGATGCTGTGTGCAAAGACAGATGTACCTGTGCTGCCTGCTGTTCCACATGGATATAATCGATTTCCGGCAGGGCTTTGACTGCAGTAAGGAAAGCTTCATCACAAAAGCGCAGCTGTAAATGCAAAACGGAGGTATCCGCATACCGTTGCTTCAGCTCATCAACACTGCCCATCGCTTTTATTTTCCCATGATGAAGCAGTGCGATTCGATCCGACAGCTCCTCTGCCTCCGCCATGTAATGGGTAGTCAGTAAAATGGTTTTTCCCTGCTGCTTTAATGCCTTGATCAGCTCACGAAGCTGTCTTGCACCAAGCGGGTCCAGACCGATGGTTGGCTCATCCAGAAAGATGACATCCGGATCATTGATCAGTCCGCGTGCGATTTGCAAACGCTGCGTCATCCCCTTGCTGTACTGTTCCACCTTCTGATGCTGTGCATCCTGCAGGGATACCAGATTAAGTAACTTATCGATACGGCGATTTGCTTCCTGTTTGGAAAGATTGTAAAGACTGGAAAAATAGGACAGATTTTCACGCCCACTGATTCTGCGGTAAACGCCGCTTTCCCCTCCGAAAATAAAATTGATATGGGAGCGAAGCTTCTTTGCATCACGATAGCAATCCATCCCCTCAATAGTGCAGGTCCCCGCTGTTGGAGCCATCAGTGTCGCAAGAATTTTAATGGTTGTTGTTTTCCCGGCTCCATTTGGGCCAAGCAGAGAAAATATCTCTCCCTTGCGGATAGAAAAGCTGATATCATCCACTGCTCGTTTTCGTTGCCGCTTTCTATGCAACAATCCGCTTGTTATTTCATAATCTCGAATCAAATGTGATACTTGTATCATAAATATTCCTCCCTGACAGAAATTTTATCACGAAAGATCAGGAAAAAAGAAAAACTGACGATTCTGTAAAATTCATCTGTTATAGATTTGTTTTACAAAAAATCGTCAGTTTTTTCAAGATAGCGTTCCAAAAGAACATAATGTTTGGTTTTACGTACAATCTGACGAAGCTCCTTTAAAAAAGCACGTGCTTCATGTGGTTCATGCAAGACCTCCTCACACAGCACCTTCAGGATATAGGTTTCCCGTTTCTCATATTCCTGCAATGGAATCTGAAAATAGGCATAGCGTTTTTTCTGAATCGGTGTCATGTGCGCACAAACGCGGGCACTCAGCTCCATTCGTTCATTCAATGCAATCAGTGTATGGAAATAGTAGCTCAAAACGACTGAAATCATATCCGGATCCAAGTCCATCAGCTCTTCAAAAGCAGCCTTTGCTTCAGCGTACTGTCCTTCCCGGTTATATTTCTTGGCAGTGAAGTACAGATATTTCTGATATTTATCCGGATGGAGGGAAGCCCTATGGATGCGCATAAAATCCTGAATTTCCTGTAACGAGGCTTCACTACTTTTGCCGCGCAGGAAATCAAGCTTCAGCTTCATCAGCAAGAGGTCAAGCTGGGCATTGGAATTTTTTTGCTCGCGGTAATAATGAAGCAGGCGTTCCATGTCCTCTTCTGCATTTTCCAAAATTTGCTGGTCAATACGGTGATACAGCATTAGCTGTTCATGCATATGCGTCTGTGGCATGCTTTTCAGTACTGCTTCCATTCGATGCTCCTGATGAATATCGATATAATAATTATGGATGCTTGTTTCCAACAGACTTTTGCATACATCCGGATATATGGCAAGAGCGGAAATGATCTCCTCCATACGCGATGGCTCACACAGGGAAATAGTACGTGAATGTAGTAAGCGGATATCCTCTAGCAGCTGGACAAGCTCCTGTTCCCAGGCATCCTTCGATTTCATACGGCTTTGAAGCTGAGCAATGATGGCATAAACCTGTTCCTTATCATAGCGCTCCCAGGCATCATACAGCTGCTTCAACTGTAGCTGAAAACTAGAGGTATAAACAAACGCAGCTTCATCATACGGCAGCTCCAGCTTTTCCATCAACCGTAGATAGATATCATCGTTTTTTATAGGAATCCCCTGTGCAAGCCTGCGATAGGTGGTTGGTGAGCATAGGGAAATCTGCACATGGTCTACCAGCACACTACAAAACATCTCTCTGGAAAATTCCTTATCCTGCGTAAGGGCATAGCGTTTTTTTCGATGGTATTCAATCATTGCCCCCAGCTGCTTTTTATTTTTCATACACATACCTCACATATTCCTTTAAAAGTATAGCAGGTACCTGCAGCTTAGACAATAGTATGGAGGAACATCGGGAATAAGCATAATGCGCGGGGATGTAGAACACTCGCAAAACGCAGGATACATATCGTCACAAATAGTATCCTGCGTTTTGTAATAAAATTCTAATCGCAAATGGAAGGAAGCAAGACTGGTTTATGCAGAAGAAAGCAGGGCATCGCTCTGATGCTATCAATTTGCGCATACACCAACCATCTCATGAATAGCAGTAAGTAAGTGAAAAGGCGCAATCGGCAAAGCTGTATCACAGGCACAAGCCTTATGGAAGAAGCCTGCACATCCAATAAGCGCTTTGTGTATGGACAGCAAACGAATACAAGACTTGCGTTTACAGGTTCATACATGAAAGGCACAGCGGCTTTCTTGCAGTGTTTTTAAAAGCAGTCAAGCCGCTCAACTGTCATCCATCCATTTCTACAGCTGTATCAGGACTCCTCACTCTTCATTATATGAGGATCAATGGAATTATGCGGCTCGTGCATGGTATGCAGTCTTTGGGTGGCAGGACCCTTAATGATTTCCCCGGTATAGGAAAATCGTGATCCATGGCAAGGGCAGTCCCAGGTCTTTTCGTCCGCATTAAAGCACAGTGTACAGCCAAGATGCGGACAGAGGATGTCAACGATATACAGCTCATCGTTCTCATCACGATATACGCCATAGCGGTGATCGTCCAGCTCCATAATGGTGCCTTCTCCGATATGCGGATACTCTGTGGTGCTTTTTTGCAGCTTGCTTTTCAGAAAGGCGCCGACAACATTCAGGTTTTCTTTGACAAACTGCAGTGAAAATATGCTGGACAGGCGCTGTGGAGAGAACATCATGCGATAGGGAGAGCCGCGATGCAGCGCGTAGGAGCATAACAGCTTTCCTGCGATGCAGCTTGTCGTGTTTCCCCATTTGTTATAGCCGCTGGCAAACAATACGCGATCCTCATGCTTATCCAGTTTACCGATGAGGGGCAGCTGATCAAAGGTCATATAATCCTGTGAGCTCCATGCGGCGGTGATTTCCTGCACGATGAAATCCTCACGCAGGGTATTTTCAAATTCCTGCAGATTCATCGCCTTATCCTGTCCGCTTTTATAGGTGTTGCCCGCATACAGCAGAGTATCCTCGCAGGTGTTATAGGACTGTATACGATCATCGATGGATAGCATCATATCCTTTGGCATCGCATGTTCGATCTTGGCACTGATTACGCTTTCCTGATCACAATACATACGCGTAAAGTAAAAGTGTCCCTGATCGATAAACGGAAACTGCGTGGCGAAGATGACGATATCTGCATGTACGCACGTACCGTTGACCATCAGACGATAGCCGTGTTCTTCCTCCTGCATGTCTGTGACAGGAGAATGCTCATAGATATCAATGCCGCCCTCCTTTGCGATTTCAGCGAGTGCACAGCCGTAGGCATAGGGGTCAAAGCGTGCCTGATACTGCATCCGCAGTCCTGCCTCCATGGGAAACGGTGCGTCTGTTTTTTCTATATAGGTGCAGGGAATATGCAGATCCAGATAGGCCTGGTATTCCTCCTGTAGTTTGGCTACCTGCACGGCATCACGGGTAAACAGCATAGCATCACAACGTTCAAAGCTGCACGCGATATGATGCTCCTGAATAATTGCTTCTATGGAATTCAATGCTTCCTCATTTGCCTCGTAATACTGGCGGGCAAGGATACGGTCATAATGCTCAATTAAATTTGCATACAGCAATCCGTGCTGCATGGTCAGCTTTCCGGTATTTCTTCCGCTGGCACCAAAGCATAGAGAATCTGCTTCAAGGAGAATCGCATCCTCCTCTGCCTGTGCGAGATAATAGGCTGTGGTTATACCGGTAAGGCCGCCGCCGATAATGGCAATATGGGCATCCGTCTCCTTTTGCAGAGTCGGATAGTTCGTCGTTTTCGTGTTTCGTTTCATCCAGAATGATTCTGTCATATTCTTCACCTCCTCTACAGACTACCCAGAAACTGGCATTTCTTTCTCATAAAATAGAAAGACCTGCAGAAAACTTTGTCGAACGTTGGGGTCTATCACTCCATATGCATCATATACTTGAAAGAGGAGGAACAACATGATTACCATTCAAAATATAAAAGTAAATGTTACACGCGCAGGGAGTAACGAGTCTGCCGTGGTTCTGTTGCACGGATGGGGACAGAATCAGTACATGATGAAGTTTCTGCAGGATCATCTCTGTGACACCTTTACGGTGATCAATCTGGATTTGCCCGGATTTGGAGAGAGTGAGGAGCCGCCGCGCGTCTGGAGTGTTGACGATTATGTGGATTTTTTGCAGGAGCTGCTTGCCCATATGCAGATTACACGTGTAAGCTTTATCGCTCATTCCTTTGGTGCACGCATTGCATTGCGCTATGCATACCGCTATCCGGTGGAGAAAATGGTACTGAGTGGTGCTGCGGGCATTCAGGCAAAGCGCGGGCTTGGCTATCATATTCGCGTAAAGACATATAAGCTGCTGAAAAGACTGCATGCTGCCCCGGCTATGGGAAGCAGTGATTATCAGAATGCCTCACCAATTATGAAAGGGGTTCTCGTCGCCAGTGTTGAGGATGATCTTCGGGGAATATTGAAGGATATATCCACGGAAACACTGCTTGTCTGGGGAGAAAAGGATACGGCAACACCACTGTGGATGGGCCGTGTCATGGAGGAGGAACTGCCAAATGCCGCCCTGGTTGTTCTGCCGAAGGAGGATCATTTTGCCTACTTCCACCTCAGCATACAGTTCTGCCGCATCGTGGATGCCTTTTTAAGACCATGATGCTATTCTGTTTTCTGGCGGTGTATCTTTTTTTTCTTTATGTTCCTTTGAAGCAGTCTATGCATATGTTCCAGCAGAACCGTTACAACAGAGGGCGATATCGGACATGGCTGATGTCCTTCCTCCGCTTATCCTGGAAGCGGATTTTGAAAATACTGCTGACGCTGATGCTGAGCTACAGCCTTCTTCTTCTGCAGCCGACTTCCATGCAGGAGGTTCTGCTGCTGATGCTGGTTGCGATCTATGCCTACATCAGCTGTAAGATGGAGGAAGAACGCGAGTATCGCAAGCCACTGGTAAAAACAGCGCGGATTCATCGCCTGAGCATCCTGCTGTATGCAGTATATGGCATCCTGCTGTGTGTACTGCATGAATTCCTGTCAGCCGCAGCTCTCATTCTCATGACGCCGTTTCTTTTTCTGTCCGCATGGTTGATGGTGCTGCCTGCCGCATGGATTTTAGAGCCGTTGGAAATGGCAATCCGCAACCATTATGCAGCGGATGCCGCAAAGCTGTTAAGAAGCAACAATGCGCTGTCCATCGTCGGCATCACTGGAAGCTATGGAAAAACGAGTGTAAAAACCATCCTCAATGAGCTTTTGTCAGATGTTTACTATACCCTGATGACGCCCGGCTCCTATAATAATCAAATGGGAATCACCCTCACCATACGCAATAAGCTGGAGCGTCTGCATGAGGTGTTTCTATGTGAAATGGGGGCAGATCATGTGAAGGAGATTCATGATCTGATGCAGTTTGTAAAGCCGCAGTACGGGGTTGTGACCTCTGTCGGTCCACAGCATCTGGCAACGTTTGGCTCCATGGAGAATATTCTTCATGAAAAAATGCAGATGATTGAGTGTCTTCCTGCCAACGGTATCGGCTTTGTGAATCGGGACAATCCCTATATCCGTAGCTACAGCATTCAAAATACCTGCCAAATCGTAGGGTTCGGAATGTGTGAGGATGCAGATTATCGCTGCATGGATATCCGCTACAGCGAGGAAGGGACGTCATTTACGGTGGTACAGGATAAGCAGTCACATTCCTTTCATACAAGACTTTTAGGAAAACATAATGTCGTGAATATCACCTGTGCCATCGCAGTTGCGCATACACTTGGTGTTTCCTGGGAAATAATGGCGTTGGCTGTCGAAAAGCTGCCCTATGTCGAGCATCGGCTGCAGGTGCGGAAAAGCTTTTGTACCCTGCTGGATGATGCCTATAATTCCAATCCGGAGGGGGCGCGCTGTGCACTTGAGGTATTGAAGCAGATGAAGCATAAGCGTTTTATCATCACGCCCGGTTTTCTGGAGCTTGGAGAGCAGCAGGAGGAGGAACAGTATACACTCGGCAAGGAAATTGCGGATAGTGTGGATATGGCAGTATTGGTAGGTGCTATACAGACAAAAAGCATCGTTAGGGGATTGGCGGACAGTGAATTTCCGACAGAGAGAATCCATATTTGCGACAGCTTTCAGGAAGCGCTGGCAATCGTGCAAAAGGAAGCAGCTCCACAGGATTGTGTGCTGCTGGAAAATGATTTACCGGACGCATTCAATCACTAGCACCCCGGAATCGCATGAACACGTTTTAGGCATTCGCATACACTGATAATGTGTAAGGAAAGGAAGAATGCTATGAAACTTAAAATTGCCGTGGCATTTGGCGGCAGAAGTGTAGAACATGAAATCAGTGTCCTGTCAGCCCAGCAGGTTATAGCAGCTCTGGACGAGGAGCGCTATGAAATACTGCCGTTGTATATCGCCAAGGATGGCAGGATGTTTTGTGAGGAGGAATTGCGGGAGCTGGAAACCTTTCAGCATATTGAGGAATTCATAGCGGATCATACCAGTGTCGCTTTAATTCGTAGAGAAGCACATACCTATTTGATTCCATCGCGGCGTAAAATCTTTGGCAGAGATAAGGAAGTCGATATGGTATTTCCGGTACTGCATGGAACCAATGGGGAGGATGGTACCTTTCAGGGATATCTGAAAACGATCGGAGTGCCCTATGTCGGCTGCAGTGTTCTGGCAGGAGCAATCGGGCAGGATAAGGTGATTATGAAGCAGGTGCTGCAGGATAGTGGCCTTTCTGTTGTACCGTGGTTTTTCTGGACATTGCATCAGCCGATGGAGCAGTCCTTTTTCAAAAAGGCACAACGCCTTGGTTATCCGCTCATCATCAAGCCTGCGAATCTGGGAAGCAGTGTTGGCATCGCCGTTGCCCATAACGATGTAGAGCTTCATAAAAGTATGATCGAGGCCTTTCAGTATGACCACAAGGTTGTTATTGAAAAGGTGATTGAACCGCTGCGGGAAATCAACGCATCGGTATTGGGGGATGAGGATGGCTGCCGCTGCAGTACGCTGGAAGAAGTCGTTAAGCAGGATGAAATACTGTCCTATGACAACAAGTACAGCGGACAGGGAAAATCCAAGGGAATGCTCAGCACCAGCCGCAAGCTGCCGGCAGAGCTAAGCGATGAGCAGGCGGAGGAGATCCGTTCGATGGCGATGGATACCTTCCGTGCACTGAATGCGGCAGGCGTCGTGCGAATTGATTTTCTGATGCACGCAGACAGCTCGGCTCTGTATGTGAATGAAATCAATACGATTCCCGGCTCTTTGTCCTTCTATTTATGGGAAAAGGAAGGTCTGCCCTTCCCGGCCTTGCTCGATGAGCTTATCTCGCTTGCACTTCAGCGGGTACGGCGGGAACAGAAGATGATTTTCAGCTATGATACGAACATTCTGCGGGATTATAAGGGCAGTGGAAAACTGATGAAGTAGAAAAATGCGGACAATGCTTCGCATCTTTTCTTTTAACAGGAAGATGAAGCATAGAAGAGAACGAACGCATAGCTTTCTCATATCATCTGTTAGTCTGTAAGCAATCAACGGGAAGGGTTTCTTCTGTAGGAGAGGATTTTAAAATCTGTTGGGAATCGATATGGGGAGCATAGTGAATTTTGCACATAACCTAGGGCTTATAAAGCATTGATAATCACGCATTCATAAGTCCGATACGATCCTGTGGATTTCATACCGATGCGAAAACTTATAAAGAATCGAAACCAATGTATTCATAAGCCGGACATTCCCCTGTGAATTTCTTACATAGACTAAGGCTTATATCCGCTTATTCATAAGCCTGCCACCGCTTATAAGGGATACAGCGGCAAGGTGAAGAAGCAAGAAAATGGTATTTGTGAGGTGTATGGGCTTTTGATTTTGGATAAGCGCAAAAAAGGAAGTATCGCCATCCCTTCTATGCAATGCTAGGATGGCAAGCTTCCTTATTATCTTATTCATCTGGTAATTTGAAAAATATGAAAGTGCACAGTGTTCCAGCTCATGAAAACGTACAGTCACTTATGCTGCGATACAATACCGTAAGTAAGGTTAAAATCTATAGGATGTTGTTTACCATGACCTTGCTTCGATCACTGCTTTTGCGATAGGCATTCGGTGTCATTCCACATGCTTTTTTAAAGACCTGTGAGAAATAGGACTGAGAGGAAAAGCCACAGGAATCGGAAATCTGAGCTATGGAGTAATTTGTGGTCTCCAGCAGCTCCTTTGCCTGCTGTACACGCAGTCGGATGAGATAATTGATAGGAGAGACGCCCTTGTACTGCTTAAAGGCATGCACCAGATAAAACTTATTCATATAGGTTTTTTCACTTAACAGCTCCAGCGTGATATCCTCCTGATAATGGTTATTGATATACTGCTCCACAAAATGACATTCCTTGGTTATTTTCTGGGATGGCGCTACGATCAGGTTGGCCTTTGTTCTGCGCACCATGTTGATGATCAGCACCTCCAGCAGATTCTGACATACCGCCTCGTAATCATCATCCTGCTGTGCCATCTCCTGTACCAGTGTCTTCAGATAAAACAGAATCTCATGCTTGAATTCATAATAGTTGTGAACACTGTAGTCCTCATACTCCATATGATTGGTAAAGCTGGTAAACTGCAGTCCCTCAATACCGAGTACGATGTATTCCAAAGGGGATTCATCCCTGCTCATTTCCGTATGCGGAACATTGGGATTTACTATGATCAGATCATCCGCCTTTACATCGAAGACATCATCATTTACCAGAAAGCTTCCCTTGCCGCTGGATACGTAAAATAGTTCTGTACAGTGATGGGCATGCGGGGTACTGTGCCAGTCACCCTCATAACGGCTCGTTGAAATATAGAGAAGGTGGAAGCTCATTTTATCCAGCTTACGGTTCTTCAGCTGATATCTTTGTATACTCATCAAATCACATCCTTATATCTGCTTTCATTATAATAGACACAGCTGTAGTTGACAAGAATTATATTTATTGGCAAAAAGTAAAAGTAGCCAATATCTCTAAAAAAAGAAATACAGGGCGTGTGTTTATCGAATAAAAAGGAACTGCTGAAATCACTTTTTTAGATATCTTGCCGGGTTTTTGAGTGGCGGTGGAATTGAGCCGTTTGACAAGCTATTCATAAGCCCATAAAATGAAGCTAACGATCAATCAGGAGGAAATTGACATGAATCTGAAAAAGGGGCGCGTAACAGTGCCGACCGATGTTGATGTAATTGAGGAAACCTTGAACATCATGGAACGATGGGGGGCGGATGCAATCCGGGACTGTGATGGCACCAGCATGCCAGAGCAGCTGCGTGAGCTGGATGTGAAGCAGTATGCGACCTATTATACGACGAGGAAGGATAATGCCTGGGCAAATGCAAATCCACAGGAGATACAGCAGATGTATCTGATGAGCGATATGGTGACAGCCAGTGCGCAAACGCTAAGCATACCGTTGATGAAGCATTATTATAAAGACCAGCTGAAGGTCAATACGATTGATGATATGAAGCGGTGGTGGGAGGTTATCGATCGTACGAGCGGCGAGGTGGTTGCCACAAGCCTGTGGGAATATGATGCGGAAAGGGAGGCAGTCATCCTTTCGGAGTGTGTACCTTTTCATGCTTATACGGTAAGCTTTCTGGCATTTGTAATCTGGGATCCGGTGCATATGTACAATGCATTGACCAATGAATGGAAGCATGAGGAGCATCAGATGACCTACGATGTACGACAGCCGAAGACACAGGCATATGTTCTGGATAAGCTGCGTCGCTGGATTGCTGAGCATCCGGAGGTGGATGTTATTCGCTTTACGACATTCTTTCATCAGTTTACGCTCATGTTTGATGAGATGGCACGGGAAAAGTTCGTAGACTGGTTCGGTTACAGTGCCAGTGTATCTCCCTATATTCTCGAACAGTTCGAGCAGGAGGTCGGATACCGGTTTCGTCCGGAATATATCATCAATCAGGGATATCATAATTCCACCTTCTGCGTTCCTACGAAGGAATACCGTGATTTCATGGATTTCCAGATGCGTGAGGTAGCTAAGCTGGTGAAGAAATTTGTGGATATCACACATGAAGCCGGAAAGGAAGCGATGATGTTTCTGGGAGATCACTGGATTGCGACAGAGCCGTTTGGACCTTATTTTCAGGAGCTGGGTCTGGATGCCGTCGTGGGCTCTGTTGGGGATGGACGTACCTTGCGTCTGATTTCCGATATCAAGGGAGTGAAGTATACCGAAGGACGGTTTCTACCGTATTTCTTCCCCGATGTATTTCATGAGGGAGGCGATCCCGTTCAGGAGGCCAAGGTAAACTGGGTGACGGCAAGGCGTGCAATCCTTCGCTCACCATTGGATCGAATCGGATACGGCGGGTATTTGAAGCTTGCATTGAAATTCCCGGATTTTGTGGATTATATCGAAGAGGTATGCAATGAATTTCGTGAGCTGTATGCACATGTACAGTCTGCACAGCCCATGTGTATGCCATTTAAGGTAACGATTCTGAACAGCTGGGGAGCGCTTCGTGGCTGGGGAGCGGAAATGGTCGCGCATGCTCTGTGGTATAAGCAGATTTATTCCTATTCCGGTGTTCTGGAAGCTCTGAGTGGTATGCCCTTTGATGTGCAGTTTATCAGCTTTGACGATATACTGGAAAATCCGGGGGTGCTGGATGATGCCGGTGTTATTATCAATGCCGGGGATGCCTATACGGCCTTTAGCGGTGGAGATTACTGGAAGGATGCACGCATCGTGAGCGCTCTTCGTAAATTTGTATTTGAGGGCGGTGGCTTGATCGGTGTCGGTGAACCGAGTGCAGCACAAAAGGAAGGACATTTCTTCCAGCTGTATGATGTGCTGGGCGTGGATAAGGAGGTTGGCTTTTCTCTGTCACAGGATAAATATAACTGGGAGGAGCAGCCGCATTTCCTGAAAGATGAGCTTCCTGAAGCTTTACAGCTTGGAGAAGAAATACGCAATATCTATGCACTGCGCGATACGACGGTTTTGATCAACGAGAATCAGAATATTCGTTTTGCGACCAATACCTATGGAAAAGGGAAAAGTGTATATCTGAGCGGACTGCCGTTCAGCTTTGAAAACGCTCGTCTGCTGTACCGCTGTTTGTTTTATGCAGCAGGCAGAGAGGCGGAGATAAAAAAATGGTATAGTGAAAACTGCAAGGTGGAGGTAAATGTATATCCGAATACAAACAGCTATTGTGTGGTAAACAATACATATGAAAAGCAGGATACCCGCATTTATACGGACCAGGATGCTTTTGATATTCAGCTACAGGCAAATGAAATTCGCTGGTTTTCCATCAGCGAGGAAAAAGAATAGAGAAGAAAATGCGGTAGAAATGCTGCATTTTTTCTATACCGAGGATGAAAAGGACAGCTTTATGTGCAGGAAAAGGCTGCACTGCCTGCGAAGCGTGCGGGTTATTTCGTTATAAAGGAAGCAGAAGGAAGAAGCAAGGCCGCATGTGGTAAAAAATATGAATAGCTGTATGACAGCACAGGGGATTCTGGGGGAAAGGTGATTGGGATGCACAGGAAAAGGATCGTGCTTCTGTCTGTTTTCACTATCTGAACCGCCTTATTTCTGTATGCGAATTGTTTAAAAATAAAAGAAAGTTGCATAAGGGGATGATAAGGCAACAGGGGTGGATTTGTTTTCTATGGCATATTCGTTTACTGGATACTTGCGATAGTTCAGTGTGATATTTCAGGCACCCACTGCAGGAGCTGGAGGTGCGTAAGGGACGTGTGCAAAGGGGAAGATATAAAAATGCACAGCAAAACCCTATGAGCTTCCCCTACGTTACTATCTTATATTTCGTGGAACGCAAGTCTGAACCCTGTTTAGAAGAAATCGGTTCCGGGATATTAGAAAAAAGGATTCTCAACTGAGAATCCTTACCGATTACGCTTCCATGGAATCAATGATACTATCTACCAGATTATCCATTTCAGATTTATTATTATCATTCAAGGCACTGATCATGGATACTTCAGAATTCAGAATACTCATCTGCTTCATCTGATTATCCAGGAAGTCCTTCATAAGGGAACCGGATTTCGGTGCCCAGGAACCATTCTCAATAATGCCGATGGTACGCTTCTGCATGTTGAGTGCCTTCATATGCATGAGGAAATCATGCATGACAGGATAAATTCCCAGATTATAGGTCACCGAAGCCAGTACGATGTGACTGTATTTGAAGGCATCGCTGATCAGGTAGGATACATGGGTATTGGATACATCATGAACAACAACATTTTTAACGCCCTTTTCCACCAGCTTGGCAGCCAGTACCTGCGCAGCGGATTCTGTATTTCCATACATGGAGGCATAGGCGATCAGCACACCGGTTTCCTCCGGCTCATAGCGGCTCCACTTATCATATTTATCAAGCAGGTAACCGAAATCATTTCTCCATACCGGTCCATGCAGCGGACAGATGACCTTGATATCGATCGTTCCCGCCTTTTTCAGCAGTGCCTGTACATGCGGTCCGTATTTTCCTACAATATTGGTATAGTAACGACGGGCATCATCCAGCCAGTCGCGGTCAAAATTAACCTCATCATTAAACAGCTTGCCATCCAGTGCTCCAAAGCTTCCAAAGGCATCGGCGGAAAACAGAACTCCGTTTGTCACATCGAAGCTGACCATCGCTTCCGGCCAGTGCACCATCGGAGCCTCTACAAAGGTGATGGTGTGCTTACCAAAGCATTTGGTATCGCCTTCCTTGACTTCCTCTGTACGCCCGTCAACGTGAAAGCCGAACTGGTGCATCAGCAGAAAGCTTTTTTCAGTAGAGATGATTTTCACCTTAGGATAGCGAAGTAAAATTTCTTCAATGCTGGCACCATGATCCGGCTCCATATGATTGATTACCAGATAATCCAGCTCACGCCCGTCCAAAACATGCTCTACATTTTCCAAAAACTGACGGCAGGCATCCCAGTCCACCGTATCAAACAAGACCGTTTTCTTATCCAGCAGCAAATAGGAATTATAGGATACGCCATTTGGAATCGGGTGAATATTTTCAAACAGGGCAAGACGGTGATCATTTCCTCCCACCCAGTACAGATCGTCAACTACTTTTCTTACACAGTACATACTACATCCTCCTTCTCTTTATTTAATCCAATGTCTCAATGAACTGATCCTTTGCTTCTCCGCATTCCGGACAGATCCATTCTTCAGGCAGCTTTTCAAACGGTGTACCCGGAGCAATATCATTTTCCGGATCTCCCAGCATCTGATCATATTCATAGCCGCAGCCATTGCAGACATGACGCATATAGGAAGGAGCTTCCTTTTTGATAAACGGGCGCTTCATTTTCTTCATTGGCGGAGCCGGCTTCTTTTCTCCGGTATCCAGAGCCTTGCTTAACAGCGGCAGTATTTCCATAACATCACCGACAATACCGTAATCGGCATTTTTAAAGATCGGAGCGTTGGCGTTTGTATTGATGGCAACGATGGTTGTAGCATCTTTGATTCCCTTTAAATGCTGTCCCGCACCGGAGATACCGCATGCGATATACAGATTACCGGTGAATTTCTGACCGGACATACCGACATAGCGGTTGATCGGCACATATTTTAAAGTTTCTGCGACTGGACGGGAGCTTCCGATGGCTGCTCCTGCGCTTCGTGCTAAATCCTCAATCAGCTTCATGTTCTTCTTTTCACCGATTCCCTTACCGGCAGATACCACACGCTCTGCATTCACGATCGGTGTATCCATCGGGATACCGACTGTAAAGTCATAGCCATCCTTCTGTAAGGCTTCCACGAGTGCATTTACACGTTCCTGTGCAGGGCCTTCCTTGAAAATCTGTTTCTTACGTTCTCCGGTGATTGCGCCTTTTTTCTTACGGACACCGCCATCCTTTGGGGCTTTTCCTATGATATGAGAAGCAATAACAACTCTCTGTATTTCGTTTGTTCCTTCATAGATCGTTGTGATTTTAGCATCACGATAAGCGCGCTCCACTTCCATCCCCTTCAGATAACCGCTTCCGCCGAATATCTGTAAGGCATCGTTGCAGATTTCCAGAGCAACATCACTTGCGTACTGCTTTGCCATCGCAGATTCCATTCCATATGGTTCATGGTGCTCCTTGAGCTCTGCAGAAGAGTAAATCAGCATTCTGGCACAGCGAAGCTTGGTTGCCATATCGGCAAGCTTAAAGCTGATGACCTGCTGCTGAGCAATCGGTTTGCCAAACTGCACACGCTCTTTCGCGTATTCCAGCGCATTTTCATATGCACCCTGTGCAATTCCCAGTGCCTGTGCAGCGATTCCGATGCGGCCGCCATCCAGTGTTGCCATGGCAATCTTAAAGCCCTGACCTTCCTTGCCAAGCAGATTTTCCTTCGGTACCTTTACATCATTGAAAATCAATTCCGCTGTTGAGGAGGAACGGATTCCCATCTTATCGTAATGATCACCAAAGGTAAAGCCGTCCCAACCCTTTTCAACGATGAATGCGGATATTCCTCTGGTTCCCATATCCGGATTTGTGGATGCAAAGACGACATACGTGTCAGCCTTATCTGCATTTGTGATAAAAATCTTTCCACCGTTCAGAATATAATGATCACCCTCTAAAACGGCCGTTGTTTCCGTACCTGCCGCATCACTTCCGGCATTCGGCTCCGTTAATCCAAAGGCTCCGATTTTTTCACCGCTTGCCAGCGGTACCAGATATTTCTGCTTCTGCTCCTCGGTTCCAAATGCAAAAATTGGGTAGCTTCCCAAGGAGACATGTGCGGATAGGATAACTCCTGTACCTCCGTCAACGCGGGATAATTCTTCTACGGCAATGGCATAGCTTAGTACATCCAGTCCGGCTCCGCCATATTCCTTCGGATAGGGAATCCCCATCAGACCCATCTTTCCAAACTTCGCAATCGCCTCACTCGGAAATTCATTTTCCTTATCGAGCATAAAGGCAATCGGTTTGATTTCGGTTTCCGCAAATTCTCGTACCGTCTTGCGGATTTCCTCCTGCTGCTGTGTCGTTGTAAATAGCATAGTTTACGTCCTCCTCACTTATCTCTATGATATTCCTTCTGCTTTCATGATTTTTCTTAATATGAGAATCATTTTAAGAATATAAATCACTTTACACTCTGATAATATCATAGCGCTTACAATAAGTCGAAGGATATGCTCACAGAATTTTCCTTTTCTAGTTTTTGAATCTTTTCCATGCGGAAAGGGGCATCTATTCCCTTTCCTATGTAGAGAAGAAATGAAATTCCTGAAGCTTTGTGCTTTTTGTTGGTTTTTTGAAGGCTGAAGCTATAGCAGGGGGTACTGCGCATTTTCTGTCATACGCAATACCGCTGTATGCTTCACTTCAACAAGGAATGCGCAGCCATATTCCACACGGCTTTTTTGTTGTCAGCCTGCGGACATATGGACAGCCGTATGCTATACTGTATCTAGTGGAACGCAATCAAAAGGAGGGGTTATATGTCAGAAAAGAAAAAGGCGGCGGAAGGCTTTTTATACAATGCGAATTACAGCTCAGCACTGCTGGATGAGCGCGCCTGGTGCAAGGATCAGTGTCATGCATGCAATCAGCTGCGTCCAAGTGATATGGAAGCACGCAATCAGATTTATCGCAGGCTGTTCAAGCAGATGGGGAAGCATGTATCTATAGAACCACCGTTCTGGTGTGATTATGGCTATAATATCAGTATTGGAAATGAATTCTTTATGAACCATAACGGTGTCATTCTGGATGGGGCAGAGGTTACCTTTGGTGATTATGTCTATATCGCGCCAAACTGCGGCTTTTATACAGCAGGGCATCCGCTGGATGTAGAACAGCGCAGGCAGGGCCTGGAGTATGCCTTTCCTATTCATGTGGAAAGTAATGTATGGATTGGGGCAGGCGTTCAGGTGCTGGCAGGCGTTACGATTGGTGAAGGCTCGGTGATTGGTGCAGGCAGTGTTGTGAACAGAGATATTCCTCCACATGTACTTGCGGCAGGGGTTCCCTGCAGGGTGATCCGCCGTATTACAAAAGAGGATCGAAAAAAATACCGTGTGCATACAGAGGGGGATAGGGAAGAACAGTAAATCACCGGTACAATCAGAAAGGTGTAGCTGCATGTACAGGCGGATCCAGCAGAACAATAGGGGATAAAGAAGTAAACAAGCTGATAAGCATAGGGGAGATGATTGAGACTTTCAACCTGTACGTATAAAACGAAGCTGTTGATGGAAGCCTTACGGCAAGAAAGAGTGTTTTCTTATGCTCGTACATGATGATTGGAAACAGAGAAATTATTTGAATGTAATCCTTTGCAGCAGGTATGGCTATGATATAATAAGGATACAGCAGGAGGTAGGAAGCTATGTTTTATGATAAAGTAGAAGAATCCGTGCAATATATTCGCAGGCACGTGAACACAGAGCCGGTGATTGGCATCATTTTAGGAAGCGGACTCGGCTCATTGGTGGATATGATGGAGGATAAAGAGGTGATTTCGTATCGGGATATTCCTCATTTCCCTCAATCCAAGGTGGAAGGTCATGCAGGAAATCTGGTGTTTGGCAAACTGAAAAATCAGCATCTGGTAGTTATGCAGGGAAGATTTCATTATTATGAGGGCTTTACGATGAAGGAGGTCACCTATCCGCTGTATGTGATGAAGCTGCTGGGGGTTCGAGATTTGATTGTGACCAATGCCTGTGGCGGAATCAATGAGAATTATCAACCGGGAGATTTGATGATCATTGATGATTTTATCAATACGCTGGATGTAAATCCCTTGATTGGAGATAATGACGAGCGTTTCGGTGTGCGCTTTCCGGATATGTCAGAGCCATATTCCACAGAGCTGCGCGAAAAGGCAAAGCAGGTGGCAGATCGTCTGGGTATTCCTTACCGTCATGGCGTCTATACGTTGTTTCAGGGGCCGTATTATGAAACAGCGGCAGAAATTCGTATGTATGCCAGAGCAGGCAGTGATGCGATTGGAATGTCCACTGTACCGGAAACCATAGCAGCAAATTATCTTGGGATTCGCGTGCTGGGAATTGCATGCATCACCAATATGGCAACCGGTATTGCGAAGGAAAAGCATTCGCATGAAGAGGTTGTGAAAATGGCAAATAAGAGCAGTGCCCAGCTTTGTACATGGATGGAAGCGCTGTTGAAGGAGTGGTAAAAGGAGGGTGATGCTTCATGGAGCAGGAATCGCTGTTTCAAAATGATTTCGACAAGGACCCTCTTGCCGCCAGACTGCGTCCAGCCACGCTAAAGGATTATGTCGGACAGAAGCATCTGCTTGGAAAAGGAAAGATTCTGTATAACCTGATTGAAAAGGATATGGTTTCCTCTATGATTTTCTGGGGGCCGCCAGGCGTCGGAAAAACAACATTGGCTAGAATCATCGCCAAACAGACACAGGCGCATTTTATCAATTTCAGTGCGGTCACAAGCGGAATCCGGGAAATCAAGGCAGTGATGAAGGAGGCGGAGGATGCACGTCTGTATGGGAGAAAGACGATTGTATTTGTAGATGAAATTCATCGGTTTAACAAAGCTCAGCAGGATGCCTTTCTGCCCTATGTGGAGAAGGGCAGTATCATATTGATCGGCGCTACAACGGAAAATCCGTCATTTGAAGTAAATGCCGCACTTCTTTCCCGCTGCAAGGTGTTTGTGCTGAAGGCACTGGAGGTATCGGATCTGGTGGAGCTGCTGCAGCATGCCCTGCAGGATGAGCGAGGCTTTGGTAAACAGAAGATTCTCATGACGAAGGAGCAGCTGCATATGCTAGCCATGTTTGCCAACGGAGATGCCAGAACAGCACTGAACACACTGGAAATGGTTGTTTTAAACGGCGAAAGCTCAGAAGCTGGAATCATCATTACGAAGGAAGTGCTGGAGCAATGTACCTCCCAGAAATCCCTGCTGTATGACCGGCAGGGAGAGGAGCACTATAATCTGATCAGTGCACTGCATAAATCCATGCGCAATTCCGATGTAGATGCAGCGATTTACTGGCTTGCGAGAATGCTGGAGGCAGGTGAGGATCCATTGTATGTGGCAAGACGCCTTGTTCGCTTTGCGAGTGAGGATATCGGAATGGCGGACAGCCGTGCATTGGAAATCTGTGTTGCGGCATATCAGGCATGTCATTTTCTCGGTATGCCGGAGTGTAATGTTCATCTGACGCATGCGGTTACCTATCTCTCTCTTTCTCCAAAATCCAATGCATTGTATATGGCGTATGGTGCAGCAAAGGAGGATGCCATGCATATGCTGAGTGAGCCGGTACCCTTACAAATACGAAATGCACCAACCTCTCTCATGAAGGATTTGCATTACGGAGAAGGCTACCAGTATGCTCACGATACGCAGGAAAAGCTGACAAGTATGAAATGCATGCCGGATTCCTTGCGGGGAAGGGAGTATTATCATCCGACGATGCAGGGAAGTGAAGCAAGGGTGAGCAAGCGTTTGCAGGATATCAAGGAATGGAAACGGCAGCATCAGAAAAAATAGAAGCATGCAGAAGGGGGAAGCATATGGTTCTTTCCGCTATTCCTGCATGGGAAAAGACGTGAACGATGCTTGCAGTTCTTTCTGACGTTCATAGGTATAAAAAAGAATCTGCCTTTCCGGGGTTCATCCCCGGTTTTGGGCAAATAAAAGATTTCAAATCTATTGTATTCTTTAAAATAGAAATGAAATCTTTTTTATACAACCACCCTAACGTATGAATGAACCCTTTCTATGGATTTCTCCTTTTTGATTACCTGATATTGTGCAAGGAATCGGCTTCATTCATAAACGTTCGTTTTTTGTTTCTTATTTTACTGTCTTGATGACATATTTATTGAACAGCTCACGGTTACGTTCATCGGCACCGTCCATATTGCTGGAGGCGAATACCGGAGCTTCCATGCCATGCTCCTTCAACAGCTCAACAAATCTTCCCATCACACACTGTGCAAGAAAGCAGCCGGTCAGAGTGCTGACAGGTCCCATGCTGCAGGTTTCGTCAATCGGTGTTGTCGCATCTCCATACGGTGCATGATTGTCCAGAATCACATCCGCAAGCTCAAACAGACGCAGACCGCTTTCATGCCGGGAAGCGATGGTTTTACTATGCGATAACGAGGTGATGACGATAATGCGAGCACCTTTTTCTCTGGCTCTCATCGTATATTCGATAACCAGCGGATTTCTTCCGGAATTGCTGGTGACAAGCAGAACATCTCCTGCCTCAATCGTATAAATCGCATCCAATACATCGGCATAGGAAGCCGTACGCTCCAGCGTTGTACTCTTTGTCGGATGCGTTGCCAGCGTCATTTCGATTTCATTGATGGGATATACCTTTGCATAACCGCCGGCTCTGGCATAGATATCCTGGCCGATCATATGGGAGTGTCCGCTGCCGAAGGTGTAAATGGTATGATTTTCCTTCTCTGCCTCAAGCAACAGATGTGCCGCCTGTTCAATCGCATCCTGCTCCTTTTTCATCACCGCAAAACGCTGTTCCACTTCGTTGAAATACGTATCAATAAATGCCATAATCAATCCTCACTTTCTTCTGTTTTCAGTATACCATGATTATATGTAAAATCTATAACTGGATATAAAGTTATAACATTTTGAACAAAATACGTAATTTAGCTATTGTTTTTACACAAAATACTTTTAATTGTTCTATTCTGCTAAAATAGGAAAATTTTTCCATTATAATAATTACAAAAACTGGAGTGGACGGAATGAAAAAAGTAACGGAAATCAATTTAAGAGTGGGAGACGCTATACGGAAAGGGCTTCAACGAAAGGGGATGACGCAAAAGGAACTTGCTGCACTGGTTGGTTCCACGCAGCGTTCGATTTCTTCATATATCAATGGGAATGCACAGCCTCCGCTTGATATTCTGTCTCTGATCTGCCGCATACTGGAAATCAATATGAATCAGATACTGCAAATACCGGATTTTAATTTTCCCGGTCGTATGCTGCATGATCCCATCGAGCTGGAATTCATGAAGGTGTTTGATCAGGTACCGGAGGAACGGCGAATGACCTTTACCAAGCTGATGAAAAGCATCCTCAGCTTTCACCTGGAGTAGGGGATATAAATGTAACTGTTACATAACATAGGAAATAACACGATTCTTATGATAAATGACAAATAGAGAATTTTAGAAAATTTTTATTTCAAGGAAAAAATGCCGGATTTATCGGTGTTTTTTTATTTTTTGCACAGAATCCTTATGGAAGAAAACTTTTTCATTCTATATACTATAGAGGTAAAAGGGAGAGAGAGGAGGAATATGGAAGATAAGCATACTTGTGAGCTGAATCATGATGAGTATGAGCTGTTGAACTTTTATCGCCAGCTGAGTGAGGAACGCAAGCAGAAGTTTTTTGACCTTGTGCAAACACTGGATATGCTGTTGAATCAACAGGATGATACGACTGCGATTCCAGAGTAAAGCAAAGGCGTTGATGTGCATGGTTCCGGGATCGCATTCTTTTTCCTGTAGGGATCAGCTTGAAAACGCGAAGGTGGATGGATGCTTAACATATCGTGCTATCCTTACGGCGCAGGATACAGCACGGTACGCTGCTATAGCTGGATTATAAAGCTTTCAGTAAGCTTCTGATCCTAACGGCGAAGCATACATATGCCTGCAATGAAACCGGAAAAGGACCGTACGGTCCTTTTCTGCTGTACCTTTATCATGGAGGCAGACTTCTGCATCCTGCTGTTTTCGAGCGGTAAGCAAACGTATCGCCAGCAAAGACATGGTATCCATTGCCTGATTCTACAGCTCTCTTATGGTATTGCCTCTGCATTGTGGGGAAACAGCAGCCTCTTATGCCTGCCATTCAACATAGAATATCCTGTGATGTGTAATGAAAGAAGACGATTTTAAAGGAAGAAACAGATTTGAACATCACGGTTCATTGCTGCTGCCATAAGGACAGCCTGTGTGTACACTACTCACAGTTATTCTCTGGTGCATGGTGATTTTCTTACATAATTATTTCATGAAAATATTTCACAAAAATGATTGACTTTTTCATCATTGGATTGTACTATAGTAATATATGAAATGCGCTGACGGGAAATAGTATGGATATGGACATGACAGAGAGTCTTCGGCTGGTGGAAGAAGATATGCGAAGTATGCGGAACACATCCCCGAGCAGCAGAGGTGAAACCAGTAGCTTCTGCCGGATTCCTGCATCCGTTACCGTGCTAGAGTATGCTGGTACTCGAAGAGATTGATATCGTGAGGTATCAATAAAATAAGGTGGAATCACGTAAGGTAACTTTCGTCCTTTGGATGGAAGCTTTTTTTGTATAAGAGAATACGGGAGGATAAGAAGTTATGAAGAAATTTGCTATACCGGAAGGGACACGGGATCTGATTTTGGGAGAATGCACTGCAAAAAAACGATTGCAGGCTGCAATCGAGCAGGTGTTTGACAGCTATGGCTATAAGGAAATCGTAACACCGAGCATTGAATTCTATCAGACCTATCAGACAGGCTTTGAACAGGTTCAGGAAGAAGCGATGTACAAGTTTTTTGACCATAACGGAAGCATTCTGACACTGCGTATGGATATGACGGTGCCGATTGCCCGCGTTGCGGCAACCAAATTCAAGGATCAGCAGCCGCCGTTTCGGTTTCGCTATTGTGCGAATGTATATAAGGTAAAGGAGTCGTTTGCCGGAAAGCGCAATGAGGTGACAGACTGCGGAATCGAGCTGCTGGGATTGAACGAAGAGCAGAGTGATTTGGAAATTCTGGTGTGTGCCCTGGAGGTTATGGAGTGTATGGAGCAGGAGCCGTTTACACTGGAAATCGGCAATGTGAATTTCTTCCATACGGCGGTCAAGCTGCTGGGACTGACAAAGGATGAAACCGAAACATTGGCTGATCTGATTGATCGTAAGAGCTTGACAGAGCTGAAGGAATATCTGAATACACTGAACCTTAAAGCTGAGGATAAACAATTTTTTCTGCAGCTGCCCTGGCTGTGTGGAAGTGCAGATATGCTGCAGGAGGCGCTGGACTGCTGCTTTAATGAACGGCTGCAGCGCATTGTGGAAAACCTGCAGCAGCTGTATGAGCAGCTGCGCGAGCTTGGCTATGAAAACCGCATCACCTTTGATTTGGGAAAGCTGCCGCATCTGAACTATTACAGCGGAATCCTCTTTGAGGGCTTTGTGCCCGGGATTGGCACCAGTGTATTGAGTGGAGGCCGCTATGATTCCCTGCTGGAGAAATTCGGGGAGCCGCTGCCTGCCATCGGGTTTTCTGTAAAACTGGATGCTGTGCTTCCGGTATTGCATCTAAAACAGAAGGAAGCAACGCTGACGCTGTGCTATCCATATGCGCGTAAAGTGGAAGCCCTGCGTAAGGCAAAGGAACTGAGAAAAACTGCACGGGTGGAGCTGCTGTGTGGAGCGTATGATGATATTATCGTGAAAGGGGAGAACAACGCATGAGTATATCCATTGCATTGACGAAGGGACGTCTGGAAAAGGCAACCGTGAAGCTGCTGGAGGAGCGCGGATATGGAATCGAATGCCTGAAGGATAAGGGGAGAGCTCTGGTGTTTCAGGATTCCAAAAAGGATATTCGCTACTTTCTCGTGAAATCCAACGACTGTATTACCTATGTGCAGCATGGTGTTGCGGATATCGGTGTGGTTGGAAAGGATACGCTGCTGGAGGGGGGCAAGGAGTATTATGAAATGCTTGATTTAGGAATTGGAAAATGCAAATTCATCGTTGCCGGCCTGCGGGAACATAATCTGTTTGACAAGGTGGGGCATGTGAAAATAGGAACCAAGTATCCCAATATTGCAAAGCAGTATTTTCTGGAAAAGGGGATGGATGTGGAATGTATTAAAATTGACGGGTCTGTGGAGCTGGCACCGATACTGGGACTGTGTGATGGAATCGTAGATATCATGGAAACGGGAACGACGCTGAAGGAAAACGGTCTGGTGGTATTTGATACGGTCTGCGATATCAGTGCCAGAGTGATTGTAAACAAAGCGAGCTTTAAGCTGAAGCGAGCGGAGATATTAGCTATCCTGGAGGATATGAAGAAAGGACTGGAAACATGCTGAAACGAATGTGTGCATCCGATACACAGCAGCTGGCTGCGTATCTGGAAAGCAGAACAGAGGATATAGACTGCGATATTATCGCTAAGGTCAGTACCATCCTGCAGGATGTGAAAACCCGTAAGGATGAAGCAGTAAAGGACTATACACAGCGCTTTGACGGAATTGTGATGGACGAACTGCGGGTTGCACGTGAAGAGGTAGAGACGGCAGCAGCCAGAGCTGACACCTTCTTTGTGGAAAGCATGAAGAAGGCGAAGGAAAATATCGCGTATTATCACAATGCACAGAAGCAAAACGGCTATCTGCTACAGAAGGAGCTAGGCATCTATCTGGGACAGCGTGTGCTTCCCTTGGATAGCGTCGGTATCTACGTGCCGGGAGGGCGTGCCCAGTATCCCAGCAGTGTGCTGATGAATGCGATTCCTGCCCGTATTGCGGGTGTCAAGCGCATTGTCATGATTACCCCGCCGGCAAAGGACGGCAGTCTGCATCCCAACATTGCCGCGGCGGCACGCATTGCCGGCGTGGATGAAATCTATAAGGTTGGCGGCGCACAGGGAATTGCGGCACTGGCCTATGGCACGCAGAGCATTGCGGCGGTGGATAAAATCGTCGGACCGGGAAATGTGTATGTTGCGGCTGCGAAGAAGCTGGTATTCGGGAAGGTGGATATCGATATGATTGCCGGACCAAGTGAGATTTTGGTCATTGCGGATGCGGGGGCACCTGCGAAAAGTGTTGCGGCAGATTTGCTGTCTCAGGCAGAGCATGATCCGATGGCCAGTGCTATTCTGGTGACAACAAGTGAAGCCCTGATAACGGCTGTGGAGGAGGAGCTGGAAAAGCAAACTGCTCTTCTACCGAAAAAGGAAATCGTCGAACAGTCCTTACAGGCTTATGGAACAGCAATTCTGTGTGAGAGCATGGAGGAATGTCTGGCGGTGTCCAATGCGGTGGCTCCGGAGCATCTGGAGCTGATGGTGGAAAACGCGATGGAATATCTGGGGATGGTGCGTCATGCCGGCAGTGTCTTCCTGGGCTATCACACGTGTGAAAGTGTCGGTGATTATTTCGGCGGCTGTAATCACGTATTACCGACAAGCGGAACGGCACGCTTCTCCAGTGCGCTGGGGGTGGACAGCTTTGTCAAAAAGAGCAGCTATCTGCACTATAGTGCACAGGCGCTGCAAGCCTATGGCGCAAACATCATCGAAATGGCAGAGCAGGAAGAGCTGCAGGCTCATGCCAATGCCGTGAAAGTGAGGCTGAAATCATGAAGAATATCGAAAGCTATGCGGCGCGGACAAACGGCGCAATCATGCTGAATGCAAATGAATGCTATAAAAATATCAGTGCAGAAATCGTGAAGGAGCTGCAGGCGGCGATTGCGGATCTGGCATTAAACCGCTATCCGGATGAATCCAGCAGTGAGCTGATTCATGCCTATGCACAAGTGAAAGGGATATCCTCAGATCATCTGCTCGCAGGCAATGGAAGCGATGAAATGCTGGGGCTCATGATTGGCTATTTCCTGGGAAAAGGTAAGAAATTACTGACCTTATCTCCGGACTTCTCTATGTATGATTACTATGCATCCCTGCATGAGAGTGAGGTTGTGAAATTTCCATGTGCTGAAGACGGTTCCTTTATTGCGGCGGATTTTATAGAATTCGGTCGGGAGCACCATGTGGATATGGTATTGTTTTCCAATCCGAACAATCCAACCGGGCATTTTGTAAGCAATCGTGAGCTATGTAAAATCGTGGAGGCATTTCCTCGCATTCCGGTCATCATCGATGAGGCCTATGGGGAATTCGCAAGGGAGAGCATGCTGGAGTATCTGGATACCTATGGAAATCTGTATGTGACCAGAACGCTTTCAAAGGCCTTCGGCTTTGCAGGGGCACGGCTGGGCTTTCTGCTGAGTAATCCAGCCAATATCGCAGACCTGAAGCCGATGCTGGTTCCTTATAATATCAGCTCTCTGGCGCAAAAGGCCGGGGTGATCGTATTGCGTCATGCGGCAGAATATGAGCTGCTGGTGGAAGAGGTGCAGTTGGAGCGGGATATGCTGTATCATAAGCTGAAGCAGCTACAAAACGTTACCTTCTATCCAAGTCAGGCGAATTATCTGTATGGAAGAAGCAACTATAAGCAGGAGCTGTTGGAGGCGATGGAAAAAGAAGGCATCGTCATTCGTAATTATGAAGGAGCTGACAGCTTCCGCATCACGGTTGGCTCTCCGCGTGAAAATGCCATCGTGCTATCCGTTTTACAGGAATTTGACAGAAAGGCGGTTACGGTATGAAGATAGCTGCAGAGAGAACCGGCATTGGAGCGAGAACGGCCAGCCTTAGCCGGGACACGAAAGAAACGAGCATCAGCTGCACGATGAATCTGGATGGTACAGGAACCAGTGATATCCAGACAGGCATCGGATTTTTCGATCATATGCTGACGCTGTTCTCCTTTCATTCCGGTATCGATCTTACGCTGCATGCAAACGGCGATTTACAGGTGTGCGATCACCACACGGTAGAGGACTGCGGTATTGCGATGGGAGCCTGTCTGAAAGAGGCTCTGCAGGATAAAAGAGGAATCGAGCGCTATGGCAGTATGCTTCTGCCGATGGATGAGGTGCTGGCACAGGTCGTGCTGGATATCAGTGGAAGAAGCTTTCTGGTGTATAATTGTGAGCTGAAGCGGGATACGATCGGTACATTTTCCTGTGAAATGGTCGAAGAATTCCTGCGTGCCTTTGCCTTTCAGGCCGGTATCACGCTACACGTGAACGTTTTATATGGAACCAATGATCATCACAAGGTGGAAGCGATTTTCAAGGCGCTGGGCCGTGCCGTAAAAACGGCGGTTTATGTGAGCGGCGATACGCTGCCGAGTACGAAAGGGAAGCTGTAAGATGATAGCGATACTTGATTATGGAATGGGAAATCTGCACAGTGTGGAAAATGCCCTGAAGCATATTGGCTGTACCTGCTGTGTAACGGATAAAAAGGAAGACATGCAGTGTGCGGATCAGTTGATTCTGCCCGGTGTCGGAGCGTTTGCGGACTGTATGAAGCACTTGCAGGAACGCGGTCTGATTGAGGCTTTACGGGAAGAGGTGCAAGAGAAGAAAAAACCGCTGCTTGGTATCTGTCTGGGGATGCAGGCATTGTTTGAAGACAGCGAGGAAAACGGCTATACCAAGGGACTTGGCTTTTTGAAGGGCAACATTGTGAAAATGACGGATACCGCAGAAAACAGGGTGCGCATTCCGCATATCGGCTGGAATCTTTTGGAACAGCGTCAGGAATCCAGTGTATTCCAACGGCTGAGCGAGCGTCCCTTTGTGTATTATGTACATTCCTACTATGCACAGAATTATGCACAGGAGGATTTGCTGGCAGACAGCGGCTATGGAGATATGCGTATTCCAGGTCTTGTCCGTAAGGACAATGTGGTTGGCGCCCAGTTTCATCCTGAAAAAAGCGGAGAGGACGGACTGCAGATTCTGCGGTGGTTTAAGGAGGAGTTTGTATGATTATTTTACCTGCAATCGATATACTGGATCAACAGCCGGTGCGGCTGTATCAGGGGGATTATGAACAAAAGGAGTGTGTCGGAGAAAGCATTGAGGAGATTGCCAAAGCATTTGAACAGCAGGGGGCGGAATATGTGCATATGGTTGATCTCAACGGTGCAAAAGAGGGAAAGAAAATCAATCAGGACATCATCGTGAAGACGGCACAAGGACTACATATTCCAGTTGAGGTCGGCGGTGGCATCCGCAGCATGGAGGATGTCCGCTTCTATCTGGAGCATGGTATTGCACGTGTGATTCTGGGAACGGCAGCCATAGAAAATCCGGAGTTTTTGCGGGAGGCGCTTGCACAGTATAAAGAAAAAATCGCAGTTGGTATCGATTGTAAGAACGGTATGGTCTGCGGTCATGGCTGGCTGCAGGAAAGTGAGCTGCAATATATTGATTTTGCCATTCAGATGGAGGCCATGGGGGTAAAGACGATCATTGTGACAGATATTTCCAAGGATGGGACCATGGCCGGTCCAAACACGGAGATGTTGGCAGAGCTAAAGAAAACCGTATCGATCAATATCATAGCTTCCGGCGGTATCCGTGACATTACACACATACAGGCACTGAAGCATCTGGACATCTACGGAGCGATTACAGGGAAGGCGATGTATGCCGAAACATTGTCTCTGCCCCAGGCAATCGCCCTGTGCAGGGAATCCTGATGCATACGAAGCGAATCATCCCGTGTCTGGATGTGAAGGACGGCAAGGTCGTCAAGGGAATCAATTTTGTCGGATTGAAGGAGGTCGGCGATCCAGTCGATCTGGCAAGAGTCTATTATGAGCAGGGAGCCGATGAGCTGGTATTTCTGGATATTACAGCAACGCATGAACAGCGGGATACGATGGTTCAGGTTGTTGAGCGGGTAGCCAGAGAGATTTTCATCCCCTTTACAGTCGGCGGTGGCATCCGCAGTGTGGAGGACATACGAAACATGCTGCTGGCAGGTGCTGACAAGGTATCGCTGAACTCTGCGGCTGTCCGTAATAAGGAGCTGATCCGTGAGGGCGCAAAAATGTTCGGGAACCAGTGCATCGTATTGGCAGTGGATGGAAAGCGCCGTGAGGATGGCAGCGGCTGGAATGTATATGTTGCCGGCGGCCGTGAGGATACCGGTCTGGATTTACTGGAATGGGTACAGGAGGGTGTTCGTCTTGGCGCAGGGGAAATTCTGCTTACCAGTATGGATGCGGATGGTACCAAGCAGGGCTTCGATATTGAATTGTGCAAGGCCGTGCATGCACTGGTCGATGTGCCGGTGATTGCATCGGGCGGCTGTGGTACGCTGGAGCATTTTGCTCAGGTATTTGAAGAGGATGCCAGTGATGCGGCGCTTGCGGCAAGTATGTTCCACTACAAAGAGGTGACGATTCCTCAGGTGAAGGAGTATCTAAAGGAGAAAGGAATTGCAGTACGTATATGATAACGGTGAATTTTGATAAAGGAAACGGACTCGTTCCGGTCATTGTGCAGGATGTGCATACCAAGGCTGTCCTCATGCTGGCATATATGAATGAAGAAAGTCTTCGCATGACGATGGATACCGGCCGTGCAACCTATTACAGCCGAAGCCGTCAGGAATTATGGATCAAAGGGGAAACAAGCGGTCATTACCAGTATGTGAAGGATATGCGCATCGACTGTGATGCGGATACGATCCTTCTTCTGGTGGAGCAGGTTGGTGCAGCCTGCCATACCGGACATACCAGCTGTTTTTACCGAAATATGGAGGGAGTGGAAGTATGAAGGAACTGGATGCATTATATGAGACAATCAAGGATCGCAAGGAAAACAAAGAGGAGGGAAGCTATACCACCTATTTGTTTGAAAAGGGTCTGGAGAAAATTCTGAAAAAGGTCGGAGAGGAATGTACCGAGGTAGTGATTGCCTCTTTGACACAGACGAAACAGGATCAGATCAATGAAATCAGTGATCTGCTGTATCATCTTACCGTACTGATGGTTGAAAAGGGAATTTCGATGGACGATGTCAATGCGGAGCTAACGCGTCGTGCACAGAAAACGCATAACCTGAAGGCGGAGCGAAAGCCGATTGAACATTTGTAAGCCGAGCAGTCGGCTTTTCTTTTTGCTTGGTTCTGATCCACAAAGTGTCATATAGGGTATGACAGGGATGATATATGCTTGTAGCGGATGTGAGCTTACGAATGCCAAGAATGATGAACGTGATTGAAGAGCACTTCTGGTATACTATATACGAGGTGAATCATATGAAGACAAATCAGGATATTATGCAATCTGTGCTGTGCTATATCGAGGAGCATTTGGATGCATCGCTGACGCTGGATGCTATCGCCGCCTATACGGGATATTCCCCCTACCATCTGCATAAAATGTTTACAGCAATATGCGGTATGCCGCTGCATGCCTATGTACGGCGCAGACAGGTATCCAAAGGGGCATCGCTTCTTGTACACAGCGATCTCAGTATTGCGGAAATCGCCTTTGCCTGCGGCTATCTTTCACAGCAGGCTTTCCATAAGGCCTTTTTGCAGCTGTACCGCACAACGCCGGATGCCTTTCGGAAAAAGAAGACCGCCTATGTGCTGCAGGAGCCGCTGCAGCTTCATCAGGAGCCGAATATAAATCACATGCACATGGATATGGAGATACAGCATTGGGGAGAAATACAGCTGGAGGGCTATCATGCGGATACCAGACAGGGCTTTCATGTGATAGGCAAATGTCACCGGAAATGCAACCGGTATCGGAAAGCATATCCGCAAAAGACACCTGTTGTGTATGGGATTCATGATTATACGGATGCCGATCTGGATGCTGAGCAGCCTTGTTTTCAGTATTTTGCAGGTGTTGCAGTTGAACAGGTGCGCAAGCAGAAGCTGAAGCATATCATCCTGCCGGAGGGAACCTATCTTGTGTTTTCCTTCTTCGCTGATCCCAAGACCTCCATGGAACCGTTCGCACAGGATATTTACCAAAACTGGCTGCCCAAAAGCGCGTACCGGCTTCGAGCGGACTGCTGTATGGATATCGTGAAATACGGAGAGGAAACTGCACAGGGGGTTGCCGATATCGAATACTGTATACCAATATTAAAATAAAGAAAGAGAAATGAAAACGCTGTCTGAGACTGCTGTCACAGAGCGTTTTTTTGTATTCCTACAGCATCGAAAAGCAGAATAACACGGCGTTATGTAGACATAAATATTTATAATTTCATTTTTTGGAAAAGGTATCGTATACTGACATAGCTGCCTTGCATTACGGCTGTAGGGCAAGCATTCAGAAAATGAGAAAAGGAGAAATGTATGATTTTTATAAAAGAAAAGGGAAGGGGACTGCTGGTATGCTTTGGTATAGCAGCTGTTGCCCTGCTGCTGGGACAATGGGTTCCCATCATCGGAGGGCCGGTATTTGCAATTCTCATCGGGATGCTGCTGGCATTTCGCATAAAGGAAGTGAAAAGTCTGCAGGCCGGCATCACCTTCACATCAAAGAAAATTTTACAGTATGCAGTCATATTGCTTGGGTTTGGCTTAAATCTGTCTGTCATTGCCAAAACAGGACAGCAGTCACTTCCAATCATTCTGGCGACAATCACAACATCTCTCGTTATTGCGTTTGTTTTGAAGCGCGGACTTCACATGCCGACCAACATCTCCACACTGGTAGGTGTCGGCTCCTCCATTTGCGGAGGCTCTGCGATCGCGGCGACTGCCCCGGTCATTGCGGCAGATGACGAGGAGGTAGCTCAGGCGATTTCTGTTATATTTCTATTTAATATTCTGGCGGCTATACTGTTTCCCTGGCTGGGAACGCTTCTGCATTTTCATGGCAGTGAGGGCTTCGGCGTGTTTGCAGGAACTGCGGTAAACGACACCTCCTCTGTAACAGCAACCGCAGCAACCTGGGACAGCATGTTTCATTTGGGATCAGCAACGCTGGATAAGGCGGTTACAGTCAAGCTGACACGCACTCTTGCAATTATTCCAATCACCCTGTTTCTGGGCGTTCAAAGAATGCGAAAAGAGGAGCAGGAGGAGAAACGGGAGGGAAAAAAGGTTGCATGGAAACAGATATTTCCGGTATTTATTCTCTACTTCCTTATGGCCTCCGTCATAACGACGATTTCTACCAATGTATTTCATATATCCGCAGATATCTTCCTGCCTTTAAAGGAGTTGAGCAAATTCTTTATCATTATGGCAATGGGGGCAGTTGGCCTGCATACCGATATTGTAAAGCTGGTAAAAAACGGTGGGAAGCCTATCTTTATGGGGTTTTGCTGCTGGGTCGGTATCACGGTGGTATCCCTGCTCATGCAGAAGGTGCTGGGAATCTGGTAAGGGATTATGATGAGCTGTTGAACAGCCTTCCTCATCAGCTCATACAGGCAGCTTTGTACATTTGAAAGGTAGGAAATTCATGTTCTTGCGGATAATACTGGAAAAATATGATATGATAAGTACAGCTATATGAGGAGGCCGTTGTATGAATTTGAAAATTGAAAACTGGAAGCTTTTGATTCTTTCCATTTTTTATATGATATTTTCTATCTTATCTTATACGATTGAAAAGGAAAAATTCCTGAATTTCTTCCAGATTGCAGGAATTGTGATTATTTTGGTAGGCTTGTTCCAGATTCTTGTTTATTTTTTTAAAAAGGAATATATGAAGCCAAATGAATTCAGCTTTTCCTTTGGTGTATTATATTGCATAGCAGGGCTGATCGTTGCCACAAAGCCATATCTGATCGTAGACAATTATCCCATCGTTATTTCCGGTCTTGTGGTTTTGGACGCGACACTGCGTTTGCAGTATTCTATGAATCTGTTTCGTTTGGAGGATGCGCAGTGGAAGATTCACCTGGCACTTGCCGTTGTCCCGCTGCTTATGGGGATGGTGCTGATCCTGGTATCCTTTGAGGAAAAGACACTGCATAATCTATTCAGCTTTCTGCTGATTCTGGATGCGATTGCGAATTTCTATACGATTTTGTATTATCGCGGTGTTGCCAGACGCTATGGGCGCCACAGTGAACAAATTCTGGATATTTCCAATCAGGAAGCCGCTGCACATGAGGTGATTGACGGGAAAGATCATATGGTATGATAAGAAGCGGTGGAAGCATCGCTTTTTTTCAATGCGTAGATCGGACAAAGGAAAGCAGAGATTGACGAGATGGAAAGATTTACAGACGATATACTGTACATAGGAGGTGCGAATAATGGAATGGATGGCTTGTTTACAGAAGACAATCAGATATATGGAGCAGCATCTGCTTGAGGATATTCATCCTGAGGATATCGCGGAGGCCGTGCATGTTTCTCCATTCTATCTGCAAAAGGGATTTTCGATTCTGACGGGCTACAGTCTGATGGAATATGTCCGTAACCGCAGATTGTATCTGGCTGCACTGGAGGCGGTGGACAGTGAGGCGAAAATCATTGACCTGGCTTTCAAATACGGATACCAGACACCGGAAAGCTTTACCAAAGCTTTTTATCGCTTTCATGGTATTACACCGAATCGAATCCGTGCGCATGCGGAGCATATCTGTCCATTTTTGCCTCTGAATATCAGGATCACCATACAAGGAGGAATAGAAATGGATTATGTAATTGAGCACATGGACAGCTTTCAGGTAGTCGGATTGAAGAAGGAAGTACAGTATGAGCATGCATATCAGGAAATCCCGCAATTCTGGAAGGAATTTCAGGAGCAGTATTGTCATGGGCATACAGCCTGTATGCAATCGATTCCGGATATCGGACGATTTGGTGTCTGTATTGACGATGAAGGAAAAGAGGGCTGTTTTCAGTGTATGATTGCCGGCACCTATCAGGGAATGGAGGTACCTGCTCAGATGCATGTCCTAACAATACCGGAGCTTACCTGGGCAAAATTCACCTGTGTTGGACCGCTGCCCGGTGCTTTGCAGGCCGTAAATACAAAGATTTTCTCCGAATGGCTACCGGAAAATCAGGAATATGATATTGCGGCAAATTTGAATATCGAATGGTATACACTGGATGCGGATTGTGATGGTGCTGATTATAGAAGTGAGATATGGATTCCGGTGAAAAGGAAGACAGAGCAGGAATAGGCATATGTTTTTGTCTGCATAGCGTATGGAATAAAAATGTCTGCAGAAGAAGCAGAGGATGCCGGTTTTTATTTATAAAGAGGGTAGTATGTAGCTGAAAAAAGAAGAACGTGAGCTCCTGAGTCATAGGAATTCACTTCTTCTATTTTCGCTTTTTTATTTTTATTCGAATGTAAGAGCCAGAATGTCCTGTAGTTTTTTTGTTGTATATGTAAAACCACATGATAAAAATGAAGGAAAAGAGCTTCAGACTTTGATGCAGAAATCAGCTGCGGTGCCCTACAGGCTCCTTATGGTAGCATTTACTTCGTCAATCGACAATCCATACGTATAATCCAGTCTGAGCAGCGCTTTCTATTTGGCAGGGGGGATAGCGTGCGTTTTGACAGAGAATAATCGGTGGACAGCATACTGCGTGTTAGCTTCACTTCCTGCAGCTGTTCATGGCAAAGGATGGCAAATCGGGAGAGTCGGATACAAAGCCTTCCGCAAAATCCTGCTGGATAACAACACGGATCCATACTGCGCTGCTCTGTTTCGCCAGCGTTTGAAATCTTGTATAGCCGATATATTCCACCAATAGATTTGCAATTAAAAGATCGCAATGTGGCAGCTGTATCCGTTCATCCAGAAGATCCGCCTCTATGGGAATAAAAACCTCTTTCCATTCAGGATAGCGCCGCTGGCATTCCCGCAGATATGCGGCGTTTATATCCACTCCATACACCGCTTGAAAGGCATGTGTCTTCAAACGCCGCAGGCCGTTTCCTCCTGCGACTTTCCAAAATCATAACCTGTTTTGCATCGCATAAAGCGAATTGTTCTTCCATAATGCTATCCAGTGTCTGCAGCTGCTGAACACTCTCTCGCTGTATATGTGCTTCCGATGTCTGTAGTTCGATATCGTTCCATGGATTGTTCATAAGTTATCTCCTCGTTTTGTATATTGTAACGTACATAATGCGAGAATACAAAAAAACAGAACGTGATGTTCTGTTAGTGAAACATATCCTTTTTCTTGAAAATAAGCGTTGCGATGATACAGCAGATAGCTGCAACTGCCGTTGGAAACCACCATTCCGGATAAGGCAATCCGCTGACATTCATACCATAGAAGCTGAAGATGATGTTCGGTATTGCCATGACGATTGTGATGACAGTCAGTATTTTCATTACGATATTCAGGTTATTGGAAATAACGGAAGCAAAGGCATCCATCGTTCCGGAAAGGATGTTGGAGTAAATGTTACACATCTCAATCGCCTGATGGATTTCAATCAGTACATCCTCCAGAATATCCTGATCCTCCTCATACAGCTTGATTAGCTTTCCGCGCATGATTTTATTTAAGGTAACCTCATCGGTTTTCAGTGAGGTGCTGAAATATACCAGCGATTTTTCCAGCCCCAGCATCTGAATCAGCTCCTTGTTTTTCATTGACTGATGAAGACGCTGCTCGGTGCGGGAGGAAATCCGGTCAATTTGACGTAGATATATCAGGAAGCGCTGGGAAATACGTAGCAGCAGCAACAACAGAAAACGGGTTTTCATATCGGTATTCATCCCCTTGATTCTGCCATTTGCCATATCCTCAATGCTGAGATTCTCATATAGGGAAATCGTAATCACATATCCCTTCATGATAACAACACCCAACGGCAGCGTGGTATACAGCAGGGTATTTTCATCCAGATTGTCATCTTCCTCCGCACTCGGGTAATCGACAATAACCAGGGTCTGGTTTTCATCATCGTCATAATCGATATGGGAGCTTTCCTCTTCATCCAGTGAGGATTTGATAAACTCCGGCAGCACACCGATTTTATTTGTCAGGAAATCAATATCTTCCTGTGTAGGCGCAACAGCGCTGATCCAGCAGCCTGGTTCCGGCTGTTCCAGTTTTTTTGTGACAGTTCCATATGTCTTGTAAAATTCCAACATAAAAAAGACCTCCTTCTTACAGGAGGGATGTAGATACGCCTCCTGTATTATGATTTATACAACTTCGACATGGACTTTCGGGCTCAGGAGACATACAAACACCTTCTTTCTCAACTTAGCTATTATATCATAAAAATGGGATTGTGGGAGTGTGTGCGGGAAGGAAAAAACAGAAATTTGACAGAAATATGGTACAATAGGGATAAAAGAGGAGATAGATAGGATATGAAGGTTCGATTTTATGATTCTGTACCGGATGCAAAGCTGAAATTTGCCGTGATTGCTGTCTGGTGCAAGAGCGGATGGCTGTTTGTTCGCCACAGGGAACGCGATACATGGGAGCTGCCCGGGGGACATCGGGAGGACGGAGAAAGCATTGATGCCTGTGCGCAAAGAGAGCTGCTTGAGGAAACGGGAATTGCGGATGCCCGTATGGAGCGTGTCTGTGTGTATTCGGTTGAAGGCAAAACAAGGGTGAATGAAACAGGGGAGGAAAGCATTGGCATGCTGTATCGGACAGAGGCTTGCGCTTTCAAAGAGCTGCTGGAGAGTGAGATTGCGGAGGTAAGGTGCATGACAGCATTACCAAAGGCTTGGACATATCCTGCAATTCAGCCGCTCCTTCTCCATATGGTGGTAAAAAGCTGTCTGCGCTATGAGATTTGCGATGGCTGTGAGCCTGAGCGCTCCCGTGCAATTTTGAAGGCACTTCCGGATTGGTTTGGACTTCCCGAGTCCTTGGAGGAGTATGTACAAGAAAGCAGGGATATGAAAACCATCCGCTGTTTCTTCAAGGAGGATATGGTCGGGTTTCTGTCACTCAAAAAGACCAGTCCGCAGGCGATGGAGGTTTATGTTATGGGCATTCTGCCGCAGCTGCATCGTACGGGAATCGGTACCCGGCTGATGCGCATGGCAGAGCAGGAGGCGAAACATGCGGCAATGCAATATCTGCAGGTGAAAACGCTGTCTCCAAAGGTGCAGGATCCCAGTTATCTGAAAACCTATGCCTTTTATGAAAATTGTGGATTCTGTCCGCTGGAGGTTCTGCCGCTGTGGGATGAATGGAATCCGTGTCAGCTCATGGTGAAGTACATTGCAGAGAAGCGCTAGCTTGATGGCAGTATCTTTAAAAAAAGAATCCGGTCGGGTCTGGAAGGGAAGTATAGCGGAGCATAATCAAAAAGCCAATAGATAAAGTAAAGAAGCCATATTTCAAAGACCGCTTAAAAAGTAGAAGCGTTTTTAGATTTTGAAAATCGTATCTTATACGTGCTCACCATTATTCTATATCCACACAAACAAATGGATGAAATCAATACCATTGCCATATATTTAAAAAAAATGGGAAGCTATTTTCATAGTTCTCCCATTTTTTGACATTTCCTATGTTGTTTGCAGCCTTGCATTTCACAGGCTTCTTTTTATCTGCACGCTGTTAATAATAAATCGATGCCTTAACTTCCTCTGCTTTTTTGCTTCCCTCCAGCTTTTCAATGATGGCGAAAGCAAAATCAATCACAGCGGCCGCACTCCTTCCGGTGATGATTGTTCCATCACTCACCACATACTGATCCACATACGTTCCGCCGAAATCCTCATTCATGCTTGTAAAGCAGGTGTACTTCTTGTCCTTGAGATAGCCCTGTCTTCCTAAAATCGTCGGAGCTGCACAGATAGCACTGACCAGCTTTCTTTGCTCCATGAATTCTTTCAATATGGAAAGCACACGGTCATCGGCTTCCAGCTTCTGATAATGCGGTCCGCCCGGCAGAAACAGCATATCATAGTCTGCTGTATTCACATCCTTTATATCCGCCAGCTTATCGATTGTGATATCAAAGCGTCCTGTTGCCACTGTGTGATCAAGTGCATAGACATCGATTCTGATGCCCGCTCTGCGAAGCAATGCAATCGTACCGACTGCCTCCAGTTCTTCAAAGCCATCCGTTAGTATACACATAACATTCATAATACAAGCCCTCCTTAACGACACCATTATATCACCTTTTTCCTGCTCACTTCTCTGTATTTCATTCTTTTTATAGAGGTATAAGAATATAGTATAACAGGAGTGTGAGGTTATGGATAAACTGATGCTGATGAATGATCAAATCAATGCGGTCGTATGGGGAAAGTACATGATCTTTTTTTTATTGTTTACAGGCTTCTGGCTTATGCTGCGTACCAGATTCCTTCCCTTTACCCATGCACGGCTGATTCTGCGCAAAACATTGGGCTCACTGGGAAAAAGCAGTAAGGGAGATGGGGTTACCCCCTTTCAGGCAGTAGCGACTGCACTGGCAGGGACACTGGGAGTCGGCAGTGTTGTGGGGGTCACGACGGCTTTGACGATGGGAGGACCGGGTGCACTGCTCTGGATGTGTATCAGTGCCATCTTCGGCATGATGACCAAATACGGAGAGGTCGTCCTTGCCATCCATTATCGCAGTAAGGAAAAAGATGGTACCTTTATCGGCGGACCGATGACGACACTGGAGAACGGCTGCCATATGGGCTTTCTCGGTATTGTATTTGCCGTGCTTTGCATATTTGCGTCCTTCGGCATTGGTAATGTCACACCGGCGAATACGATAGCACATACGATTACATCTTATATTTCCATTCCCTCCTGGATCATCGGACTCATCATGGCCGTTTTCATCGCCTGGATCATATTCGGAAAGGGAAATCTTATCATGCGGTTCAATGAGATTACGATTCCTGTGATTTCCATCCTGTATATCGGTGCCTGTCTGTATCTGATTTTGCTGCATGCCGATGCACTGCCGCATGCGCTGCGGCTTGTATGGGAGGATGCTATGCGTCCTATGGCCGGGGTTGGCGGTATCGGAGGCTTTGCCATCAGCCGAGCGATGCATTTCGGTATATCCAGAGGTGTATTTTCCAATGAAGCGGGGATGGGAAGCTCACCGATCTCCCATGCCTGCGTTTCTCATGCCAATGCAATCGAGCAGGGCTTCTGGGGAATCTTTGAGGTGTTCTTCGATACGATTGTCGTCTGTACGATTACCGGTCTGATGATTTTGACCAGTGGACTGCTCGACAGCGGGATGGAGGGTGTGGCATTGACGGTTGCCTGCTTCACCTCCGGCTTCGGTCCGCTCGGCGGCATAATTTTTTCCTGCTCCATCATCGCCTTTGCGATTCCCTCCATTCTCGGCTGGTATTATTATGCACGGGAGTGTTTACGGTATCTGTTTAAGGGAAACCTAATGCTATATATCTATCAGGGGATTTTTCTGGTACTGCTGGTTTTTGGAGCACAGCTGCAGCTGACCTTTGTATGGGATGTTGCGGATACGCTGAACGGACTCATGGCGATACCCAACCTGATTTCTCTGGTAATTTTATGTCGAGTTGTGGTAAAATTAACGAAAGAGTATATGGAAGAACATGGGAGTGATTAGATGAAGGTTGTAATTGCCTGTGATTCTTACAAAGGCTGTATGACTTCAAGAGAGGTTGCCGGGCGTATTGAAATGGGAATTCTGCAGGTGGACGATGCTGTTATTACGACGTCCTATGTCATCGGTGACGGCGGGGAAGGGACCGTGGAGGCATTTCATGAGACCTGTCACGGAAGAAAACAGCCGGTAAGTACCACGGATGCTTATGGAAAGAAAATCATGAGTGAGTATACGATTATTGATAATGAAAAAACAGCAGTGATTGAGGTAGCAAATATCATAGGGCTCAACATGCATGAGCGTGACAAGCGGGCACCGTTTTTCGGTAGCAGCTTCGGTGTGGGCACGGTACTATTAGATGCGGCTGCACAGGGCTGCGAAAAAATCATTATCGGATTGGGTGGAAGTGCCACCAATGATGGCGGTATGGGACTTTTGCAGGCGCTGGGGTGTCGTTTTTATGACAGCTCCCATAAATATCTTTCACCGCAGGCGATGAATCTGGACAAGGTTCGCTATATTGATTTTAATCGGCTGAACAAGCTCGAGGGAATCGAATTGATTGCGGCCTGTGATGTGAAGAATCATTTGCTGGGAGAAAACGGGGCAACCTATGTATTTGGAAAACAAAAGGGCTTCTTCCCGAATCAGATTCGTAAAATTGATTTGGGAATGGAGAATTTCCGCAATCAGGTGCGGCGGTATCTGCATGTGGATATCGATTCCTTTGAAGGTGGGGGAGCGGCAGGAGGAATCGGTGCTGTACTCATTGGGATTCTGCATGCGACTATGATTCCCGGGATTGAGCTGTTGCTGTCCTTCAGTGATATGGAGGAGCAGGTAAAGGATTGTGATCTTGTGATTACCGGAGAAGGACAAAGTGATCGGCAGACGATGTTTGGGAAGGTGCCGGTGGGAATTTTGAAGGTTGCCAACCGCTATGAGAAACCATGTATCTGTATCAGCGGCGCCTTGGGAATCGGATATCAGGAGCTCTATGATCTTGGATTTATCGGGATATACAGTATTGCAGATCGTGCAATGACGTTCCAGCAGGCATTGGATCATGCTCCGGAAAAGCTGACTGCCACGACCTATGGGATTATGAAGACAGTCATGTATTATATGAATCGCATAAACGGGAACAGAGGATGATCTGTTCTTTTTTTTATTCTTCGAGCAGCGAGTCCAGTCAGGATTTGCAGGCATCGTATGTGCCCGACAGTATCCTGTGATTTCGTATGATTTTTTTTGTTGGTTGGGGATTTTTTTACGAAGTATGAGAAGATTTTAAATTTTCTATTTACAAATGGCAGTCTATCACATATAATACATATGAACAGATGTTCATATGTTAAAGGAATGAGGGATTGCGAATGACAAAGGAAGCAATGGAATGTGAAGTAACTGAGGTGCATGCGGATACCGTGGCAAGAGTAAAGGATACACTGCTGACGCAGGAACAGTTTCAACATCTGGGGACCCTGTTTAAAATGTTCTCGGACCCGACAAGACTGAAAATACTGAGTGCGCTGTTTCAGGAAGAATTATGTGTATGTGATTTGTCGGAGCTGCTGGAAATGACACACTCCGCTGTTTCCCATCAGCTGAGTGTTCTTCGGCAGAATCGCCTGATAAAATACCGCAGGAGCGGGAAGAATATCTATTATTCTCTGGATGATCAGCATATTCAGCTCATATTTGATGCAGGCTTATCACATATCATGGAGGACTAATATGAAAAGGTTGTGGTTCAGGATGGCACAGCGTATGGCCTCTGGAGCCTTGTTTCCGTGTAGGATCGTGTCGCAGTTTCGCAGGCCGGAAGGCTTTGGCGGACGCCTAGCGACGCGAATCATGAATTTCATGAATCGTGCACAGTATAAGCAGGTCCTAAAAGAGCTGCCGCTGCAGGGTCGTATTCTGGATATTGGATTTGGAAACGGGAAAATGCTGCAGCGCGTGTTGAACAAGGGCTGTCGCAGTGTTTATGGGACGGAAATCAGTAACAGCTGTATGACAGCGGTGGAAGGGAAGCTGCTGCCCAGCCTGCAGAAGGGATATCTGAAGCTTGCTATGGGCCGTGCAGAGTCTTTGCCATATGCAGATGCCTATATGGATACGGTATACAGCATCAATACGATTTATTTCTGGAAAACACTGGATATGGGCTTCCGTGAGATAGCGCGTATACTCAGGCCGGGAGGGACACTGCTATTGGCCTTCTATGAACCATCTTTTATGTCGCGCCTTCCCTTAAATGAATACGGCTTTCAGCTGTACGAGCCAAAGGATGTGAAGGCGGCATTGAAGCGGAACGGATATACGTCTATTGAGGTTCATGTGGTGAAAAAGAAAAAATCCTATTGTATTCGTGCAAAGCGCGGGGATGCGCGGGAACGTGGAAAATAAAGCCGCTGTACGATTTGATGCAGAGCAAGCAATAACGCAAGTAATTATAAGGTAAGGAGGCAGCATATGGAACGAATGTATATATTGGATGAGCTTGATTGTGCAAACTGTGCAATGAAGATTGAAAAGCATGTAAGTAAAATCAAGGGTGTAAAGGAATGCTCCGTGGATTTTGTAAGCAAGCGAATGCTTGTAGATATGGAGCATGAGGGAATAGAGGCTGCGATCAGAGAAACTGTACAGGCGGTTGAGCCGGATGTAATTATGCGCCGCAGGGATGCTAAAAAAGCAAAAGAGGCAAAGCAGGAGGAAGGACGAAAATCCGATCATCTCCATGAGGTACATGAGCACGCGCATACACAGGGGGGCTGTGATTGTGGGGAAGTGCATGCTCATGACCATGAGGGCTGCGGCTGTGCACACACGGCTGCACATGCACACCACGATCACTGCGGCTGCATGGAAGGACCTATGCAGGAAGACGGCGTGCAGAAGCACGGTGGCCATCACCATCATGAAGACTGCGCCTGCGGGCATGACCACGCTCATGAAGCACATGAGGATCGTGAAATTCAGGGCGCAATCAAGCTGTATGTTAAAAATCTCGATTGTGCAAACTGTGCCAATAAAATCGAAGCGTATGTTCGCAAAATGGAGAATATAAGGGATGCCAGCATGAACTTCTCACAGGGGGTTCTATTTGTAGAGCTGCAGGATGCAGCCCGCAGTGAGGAAACCATCGAAGCGATTATGGCGGTTATACCGACGCTGGAGGATGGTGTGACAGTTGAAATGGAGAAATCTACAGAAGAGGAAAAGCCCGCCCGCATGTTTTCCTTTCAGGAGAATGCACGCTTGTATCTGGGAATACTTCTGTTTGCAGCTGCTATTGTATTTGAAGCGCAGGACTGGTCTGTATGGCTGTTTCTGGCTGCCTATTTGATGGCCGGTGGCAAGGTAGTTTATGTTGCTCTGCGCAATATATGCAAGGGAGAGGTTTTTGATGAAAACTTCCTGATGAGTGTTGCGACAATCGGAGCACTGGCTACTGGCTCCTATAAGGAAGCGGTTGCTGTTATGATCTTTTATGAAATTGGAGAAATGTTTCAGTCCTATGCAGTGAATCGTTCCAGAAAATCAATTTCCTCTTTGATGAATATCCGTGCGGATTATGCCAATTTGTTGAAGGACGGGAAAGAGGTAAGGGTATCACCGGAAGCGGTTGGACTTCATGATATGATTGTGATTAAGCCGGGAGAGCGTGTGCCGCTGGACGGTGTAATTGTGGAGGGAAGCAGTTCTCTTGATACCTCTGCATTGACCGGAGAATCCCTGCCAAGGGATGTCGAACAGCAGGATGAGGTACTTGCAGGAGTTGTCAATCTGAGTGGTGTGCTGAAGGTAGAGGTCAGCAAGGAGTATGGGGAATCTACCGTGTCCCGTATTCTGGAGCTGGTCGAGAATGCAAGCAGTAAAAAGGCGCCGATGGAAAAATTTATCACCCGTTTTGCGAAGGTGTATACGCCAACGGTTGTATTTCTGGCCATCGCACTGGCTGTGCTGCCAATGCTGTTTGTCCGAATGGCTGTATCGGGCATTGACCTTCCTTGTTGTGTCCTGTCCGTGTGCACTGGTAATCAGTGTACCCTTGGGAATGTTTGCAGGAATCGGAGCAGCCAGTAAATCCGGTATTCTGATCAAGGGCGGTAACTATCTGGAGGCATTAAAGGATATAGACACCGTTGTGTTTGATAAAACTGGTACTCTGACAAAGGGAGTCTTTACCGTAACACAAATACATGCTGCTGCACGCAGTGAGGAAGAGCTGCTGGAAATGGCTGCCTATGCAGAGAATTACTCAACGCATCCGATCGCACTTTCCATTCGTAAGGCATATGCAAAGCCAATCGATGCGGAAAGATTGAGCCGATATGAAGAGGTTGCCGGAAACGGAATCCATGTACAGTTGGATCAGCACGAGCTGCTGGTGGGAAATTATAAGCTGATGCAGGCAAATGCTATTCCTTATGAGGAAAGTGAAGCACTGGGTACTATTGTGCATATCGCGATGGATGGTGCGTATGAGGGCTATATCGTTATTGATGATGAAATTAAGGAAACAAGTAAGGAGGCTATTGCTTCACTGAAACGCAGTGGTGTTAAAAAGTGCGTTATGCTGAGCGGTGACCGCTATAAGGTAGGAGAGCATGTTGCAGCTGTTCTGGGATTAGATGAGGTTCACATGCAGCTGCTTCCCGCAGATAAGGTGGAAAAGGTCGAGGAGCTTTTGAAGCAGGAGAGTGAGCATGGCAAGCTGGCCTTTGTCGGCGATGGTATCAATGATGCACCGGTACTGGCAAGAGCGGATATCGGTGTCGCAATGGGGGGCATCGGAAGTGATGCAGCAATCGAGGCGGCAGATGTCGTATTGATGAAGGATGATCCCTCTGCACTGAGTGCTGCAATTCGTATCGCAAGAAAAACCATGCAGATATTATGGCAGAACATTGTATTCTCTTTGGGAATTAAGGCTATTATCCTGATCCTGACAGCATTTGGTATGGCGAATATGTGGATGGGTGTCTTTGCGGATGTCGGTGTGACTCTGATTGCCATTCTGAATTCCATGCGGGCTTTGAAGATACGATAATAGTATTGCATTTCTACACAGGAAGGGTAGCTTTTAAAAACGGGAGCTGCTCTTCTTTTCTTCAGGAAACACGACATTTTCTGCTTATCGCTCAACTGATCCACTGCCAGGGAGTGTTGCTGTGTCTGCAGGTGTTTGTTTGTAGTTGAATAATTTAAGGGAAATGGGTATAATAGGGAATATTCCGGAAGGATGAGGTGATTTTATGAAAAAATTTATACTGTCTGTGTTCTGCTGTATGCTTCTGCTTACCGGCTGCAGTGACAAGGAGCAGGAAAAGGGAAAGGTTCATCAGATTGGAATCGAGGATGCTTTTTCCAAGATGGATAAAAAAGAGACGTTTCTGCTTATGATTACAAGAGATAAATGCTATTACTGCCAGCTGATGCACAAGATGCTGGAGGATACGATAGAGGATCATCCTACGATCATCTATAATGTAAAAATGGATGATTCCACAACTGAAAATCTGTATGCGGATAACGACCTGTTGAAAACCAGACTGAAAAAGCCAGGAACTACACCGCATGTTTATTATATTAAGGATGGGGTGGTCAAGGATGACATCACCGGCTTCGACGAAGAAAATCCGCTGGAATTCTGGGACTGGGTGAAAGAGCATAACATTGAAAGTCTGAAATAAAAGCAGGAGAATGATAAGGTAAGGTTACGCGCTGTAAGGTAGTATAGAAGCAATAGGAGAATAAGGAATCAGTTTCATTGATTTAACAAAATGAAATTGATTCCTTTTGCTGCTCATAAGTATGATTCTAATCCTTTTTTGAGTATCATCAGAAACAGTGTATTCTCTTATTTTATGACGCTGGCATGTTTTTTATGACAGTGGAATGATGCAAAATGAAAAAACTTATGAAAATCTTTTAAAAGGATTGATAATTTTTTTCATAACCGCTATAATAGTAAAGTGAGTGGAAGGCTTTTTACGAAAGTTGAAGAAAGTGATGTGTTGATATGAAGACGTGGCAGGAGGTTTATGCAAACGCAAAAACTCTGTGCGCAAAATGCAGATGCTGTCCGGTATGCAATGGATTGGCATGTCGGGGCGAAACACCCGGTCCCGGAGGAAAGGGCAGTGGGAGTGCATTTGTAAGAAATGCTGAAATGCTGAAAAAGGTATTCATTACCATGGATACAATCAGTGACAATACGGAAATCGATACGGCTTCCGAATTTTTTGGACATAAGGTATCCTTGCCGGTTTATGCGGCACCGATTAGCGGGATATTGCAGAATTATGGAGCAGAGCTGGATGATATGAGCTATACCAGAGCACTTGTGGAAGGCTGTCGGCGTGCGGGAACATTGGCCTTTACCGGAGATGGTATGCATGATGAAATGTTCAAAGGTCCGATGTCTGTCGTTCAGCAGCATGACGGCTGTGGTGTACCAACGATCAAGCCGTGGAGCAGGGAGCATATGGCCTGGCGAATCGAACTGGCAAAAGAAGGACATGCGTTGGCGATTGCCAGTGATATTGATGCCAGCGGTTTGACAAATTTGAGAACAAGCATTACACCAGTCGGATTCAAAAATGTTGAGGAGCTAAAGGAAATTACGGAAATCTGTGGAGAGGTTCCTTTTATTCTAAAAGGGATACTCAGCGTGAAGGGTGCCCGCAAGGCGCTGGAAGCAGGAGCATCCGGTATTATTGTAAGCAATCATGGCGGCCGTGTTCTGGATGACTGTCTGTCCGGTATTGAGGTACTGGAGGACATCGTGAAGGTAGTAGACGGGCGTATGAAAATTTTTGTGGATGGCGCATTCCGCACAGGAAATGACGTTTTCAAAGCACTTGCACTGGGGGCAGACGGCGTACTGATTGGCAGGCCGGTTTCCCAGGCGGTTATTGGAGATGGCAGTGACGGTCTTGTGACCTATTTGGAAAAAATCAGACTGGAGTTAAAAGAGGCGATGGCAATGGCTGGTTGTAAGACGATTCAGGATATAACCAGAGATTGCGTCAGCGTAAAATTCTAAAGGAGGAGATGATTATTATGAATTCTTTTGAGAACAATGCATTTTTCTGGCAGAAGCTGGATACTTTGTTTTTATCGAGCAAGCTCGTAATCGACAGACCCAGAAATACCTGTCATTACAAATACAGCAACCTGGTATATCCGGTAGATTACGGATACCTGAATGACACCACAGGCTCTGATCAGGCACCGATCGATGTGTTCAGAGGCAGTGAAAAAAGCAATCTCGTACAGTCCGTTGTAATCAGTGCAGATATTTTGAAAAAGGACTGCGAGGTCAAATTGCTGGTTGGCTGTACAGAGGAAGACGAAAATGATATTCTGGAATTTCTGAATCAGACAGAATTTCAGAAGGCGGTTTTGATTCGTCGCGGAAATGAAGTTCCAGAATGGGCACAGAACGATTAGGCTGAAGAAATTCAGCTTTTTTTGTGCAACAGCGGCTTTGCGTTACCTGTCAATATAGAAAAAGATCCTTTTTTTGTATGTGGATAGAGCCTCCCTGCGGCTTCTCGTATGGTATGTAGGACAGGCTGTTTTTGGTTTGACACCTTGCAGGAAGCCTTTTTGTATGCGATAGAGCTTCCCTGTGATACTCATAAGTTATATAGGACAGACTGTTTTTTTGAATCGTACCATGCATGAATTCCTCTTTTTTTCCATACAGTAGAAAAGGAGGTCTTTGCATGAAAAAACGATTGCTTATAGGAATACTGCTATGTCTGCTGTGTGGCTGCAGAGAGAACAACGGAACCTTTGCCCAGGGGGATAAAAATCTTTCCAGCGTATTTTCGGATATCAATGAACAGATTGCTGATGGAGCTTTTTCGATTGCGTTGTTAAAGGATAACGCGCTGAGTGATCGGGAAGTGGAGACGCTCTATCATCTGGATATGACGAAAATAGATGGATGTATGGTGAAAACCGCTGCTGTACAGGCACAGCTTGGAGAAATCGCATTGTTTAAGGTGAAGAAGGAGAATGAGGGGGAAGTGAAGAAGGCGATCAAAAGCCGTAAGGAAGCATTGAAAAAACAATGGGGCGCTTATGTCCCGGAGGCGGCAGATTTGCTGTATCAGGCGAAAGAGGGCAGAATTGGACAGTATTATTACTTTGTTCTTGGTTCAGACAGTGAAAAGGTGGTAAACTATATGCAGAAGATGGATGCATAATGCATGTATTTATGGTATAGTAGAGCAGTTAATGAAGCAAGGCAGGTGAAGGTATGAAGTGGATCATGGATCTGTATCGGGAATTTACATCCTTTGAAGGGAGTCTCTTCAAATACTCCCTGTCTTTTTCTCTGCTGCTGGCACTAGCTCCCAGTCTGCTGCTGATTGCGATGCTGTTTCGCTTTGCGTATCTGCCGATGGATATCATTATGAAATTTTTGATCAGCTTTATGCCGGATATGAGTATGGACGGTCTGGATCAGGTATTTCAGTTCTTTGCAAATCAGAACTACAACATTACCTCCTTTATCGTGACGATGTGTGTTTCCTTTTATCTGGCAAGCAGAAGTATTTTCTCCTTTCTGCTGATCAGTGCCTCTCATGAGAGTGTTGAGGTGCCCAAGTGGTCGATTCGCATTAAGTCAGTGGTGCTGTTTGTATCCCTTGTTCTGCTGCTGGTCTTATCCATATTCATAGCGACAAGGCTGAATGAGTTTTTGCCGATCGTATCTGCAGTTATCATGCTGCTGCTGTTCACCATGATGTATCGGGCATTGAGCTTTCGGAAGCGCAACTGGTCCTTCGGCATCATCGGTGCGATGTTTTCGACCATCTGTATCCTGGGTCTGGCTGCTTTATTTGTAACGATTGTCAGTCATTTTACATCGTATAAGGATGTTTACGGCCCTCTTGCATCCCTGGTTACTCTGCTGCTGGCCATTTATCTGATATCCTGCATCATTTATCTGGGGTTCTGTCTGAATCTGATTTGTGAGGAGGATTATGGCAGAGAGGAAGCACTACCGTTAAAGAATGAGAGATTTTTCATATTATGCAGTGAGCTGACGAAGAGAATACGCAGCCGTTTTTAGAAGAAGAAAGAGGAAGAATTTTATGAAAGTAACAATAAAGAAAACAGGAATCAACGGGGAAGGAATCGGTTATATTGATCGTATGCCTGTATTTGTACCGCAGGCGCTGATTGGGGAAGAAGTGGAAATCCGCATAGTGGATAAACAAAAGCGCTATGCGACAGCGGAGCTGCTGCGGGTGGTTAAAAGCAGTAAGAACCGCATCCGTCCGAAATGTTTTATTCAGAATACCTGTGGTGCCTGCCCACTGATGATTGCCCGTTATCCGGCACAGCTGGAATACAAGCAGGATCTATTGAAGCAGTCTCTGATAAAATATGCGCAAATCGATCCCAGAAAGGTTGCCCGTGTAAAGGCGAGTGAGGATGTGTTCGGTTATCGGAATCAATTTAAGCTGCCCTGTGCCATGGAGGAAGGACGTCTGTTCAGCGGCTTGTTTATGCCGAATTCCAATTACTTTATCGATGTAAAGAAATGCTGGATACATGAGGATGGTCTGGAACGAATCCGTATGGATATCATGCGTGTGTTGAATACACATGGCTGTGAGTCCTATAATCCGCATGATAAAAAAGGAATCCGTAATCTGGTCGTTCGAGGCTTTGACAATCGCTATCAATGCACGCTTGTTACAGGAAATGATGAGCTTGATGAACGCCTGATTTCTGATTTGATGCGGATAAAAGGGCTTACGAGTCTGTGGCAGAGCATACATACCATTAAAAAGACACCGGAGGTGTTTGGAAATAAAATGATACATCTGGCAGGAGAAACCAGTCTGGCAATGGAGCTGGACGGCTTAAAGCTACGAATTTCACCACGGTCATTCTTTCAGCTGAACAGCAAACAGGCGGTACAGCTGTATCGAACGATTGCATCCATGGTGAAGGAGGATAATGAGCTGATTGTCGAGGCCTACAGTGGAATCGGTGCAATTTCCTTATATCTGAAGGATAAGGCGAAGGAAATTATCGGAATTGAAAGCATTAAGGATGCGGTCGTAAATGCCAATCAAAATGCGGCGCTGAATGGCTGTGAGCATGTTTCCTTTCTGTGTGACGATGCGGCGAATAAGCTGACCTATCTGTCAAAGAAGCGCAGTATTGATGTGCTGGTTGTGGATCCGCCAAGAAGCGGTTTGGACGATGCCATGCTGGATTGCATTCTGCGAAGTAAAATTAAAAACATCATTTATGTTTCCTGCAATCCGGCAACGCTTGGAAAGAATCTGGCTGTGCTAAGCTCACGTTATAACGTTGACAGGATTCAGCCGATCGATATGTTTCCTCATACTCCACATACAGAAGCAATCGCATTGTTATGTAGAAAATAATTGAAAGATTTAGAGTGAGGTCATGCTATCTATATGGCCTCTTCCTTTATTTTTATACAAAATCAGGGGCAAGCTGATATACTATAAAAATTGTGAATGAAACGGTGATGATTCATATTGAATTTAATTGTCATGCGAACAGAAATAGATGCACTGACAGGTGATGGAGTTTATTTAGAAAGTGAAAGTATTTGAAATGCAAAAAAATAAGGATATAAGCTGGTATCCATCTTATGTAAGAGTGCAACCCACGGAAATAGATAAAAACAAGATAAAATCGAGTATAATAAAGACACTGGAACGTATGATGGATGAGTCATATGGCAATGTATACAAAGAGTGGAAGCAAGTATGATAAAACTGTACATTGCTGTTTTTGGTTTATATAATCCATTTTGCAAATTATCTGATGCTCAGCCTGATGCAAGCAGAGGTAAGCTATATGATATGGAATAGACAAAGCCATCTCTTAGAATTCTCGAATACATAAGGCAGTATGCGTCTGGCGTTGTTCACCATGGGGACAAATATAGCGGACAGATGAATCCTATACATGCAGCCTTACCTATTCCATCTGACAATTTGTAAAGTATACGGCTTTCGCTTCTGTTTTACAGCACTTTACATCAAAGAGAGTTCCTCTTTTCAACAATCTATAGTATAATACCTATAATTGAATGTTGAGAGGGGGGCGCATATGTATTCCCTGGGAAAAAAGCAGAAAATGCATGCAAAGCTGACCATTGGTATTCTGTTTCTCATGATTGTAACGATGACCGGGTTGAGTTCACTTATGATTCGACAGAGCAAATCGCTGATAATGAATGAAACACAGCGTTATCTTTCTGAATTATCAAAACAGACCTCAATCAGAGTAGATCAAAACATCACAAAAAATATTGCACAGCTGCGAGAGGTCAGCGCAAATCTGTCAGAGCTTGCCACATCCGATGTGATCGGGCAGACTATTATAGACAGTGTTCTAAAGGAAAATGACTTCTCCTGGATCGGCTATGTGGATATGGAAGGTCTTTTACATGTTAAAAATCATAAAACAGTCCCCGTCGGAAAGCTTGCGGTTGTGCTGGATGCACTTCATGAACAAAAAAGCGGAGTGAGTAAGCAGCTGGAAACACTGTACGGGGAAACGGGAATCCTGTACGCTGTCCCCTTCCCGGTAAAGGGCCATATCGAGGGTGCAATGGTTGCCTGGAGCAACACGGATAAACTGCAGCTGCTTTCAGATACCGATACCTTCAACGGCGTTGGCTTCAGCTACATAATTTCGCAGGACGGCGATTTTATTATGCATTCCAGTAATCCATATGCTGTGTTTCAGGAAAATGGGTTTTATGAGAGTATCCAGGATGTGGCAGATATCAACAGCGGAAGCTCACTTTCCAAAATGAAGACAGATATCCATTCCAGAAAAAGCGGAACCATGCATTATACGGTGCATCCGGATGTCCGGGGAGAATCGGAGGAGCGGACTTTGTACTATACACCGCTGCAGGAGGGAAACTGGTATCTGTTGTCAATTGCGCCAAGCATGATCTATGCGGAAAATATACAGGATTACACGAATTTCTCCGTTATGATCAATGTATTTATCTTTCTGGTCTTCGGCATCCTTATTCTCTATATCCTATTTTCCAATAATAAGTTCAATAAGGAAATCTACCGAGTCGCCTATGTGGATCCGGTAACGAAAGGCTTTACTGCACCGCGGTTTGAAAAGCAGCTGCAGGAAATTCTGGATGATTTTCAGCCCTTTGCCTTCGTATCCATGGATATTCGTAAATTTAAGCTGATCAATGATTCCTTTGGCAGTTGGGACGGAGACCGGGTATTACGGTATGTGCATGTATGCTTGCAGTCCTTTTTGAAGGAGCGTGAATTTCTCGCCAGAATCTCATCAGATACATATAATCTGGTATTGCTGACAACGGATACGGCAGAGATACGCAATCGCCTGGAAGCGATGACGGACAAGGTGAATTCCTATAACCAGAGCAAGGAACAGACCTATTATCTGCCATTGGATTGCGGGATTTATATTGTGACGGACAGCAGGATTGATATTGTCAATATACGCGATCGTGCGAACACTGCCAGAAAAAACAACAAGGATCTGATCGGACGGCATATGTGCTCCTGTGTGTTCTATGATGATCTTGACCGCGTGCAGATGCTGAAAGAAAAGAAAATGGAAAATTCCATGCAGCAGGCTCTTGAGAATGGGGAATTTATCGTATATCTGCAGCCGAAAATCAATCTTGAGAAGAGTGAAATTGTCGGTGCAGAGGCACTGGTTCGCTGGAATTCACAGGATGGCCTGATTTCACCTGGAGAATTTATTCCATTCTTTGAGAAGAACGGCTTCATTGTCAAGCTGGATCTGTATGTGTTTGATTGTGTTTGCCGTCTTTTACAGGATTGGGAAAGACGGGGAATTGCTCCGATTCCGATTTCTGTGAATCTTTCAAGAAATCATCTTTTGGATCCGCAGTTTTTAAAGAGGTATGAGGCGATTCAGAAGAAATATGGCATTGCTTCGTGTCTGCTGGAATTTGAGCTTACGGAAACAGTAGTCTTTGAAAATCTGGAGCTGTTGAAAAATGTTATTGAACAGATTCATGCGGCAGGCTTTCAGTGCTCGATGGATGATTTTGGAAGCGGCTATTCCTCTTTGAATGTATTAAAGGAAATACCGGTAGATATATTGAAGCTGGATGGTGCATTCTTTGATAAGGAAGGTGATCCAAGAGGAAATGATGTTGTGGAAACCGCTATTGAGCTTGCAAGAAAACTAGGGATGAAGACCGTTGCTGAGGGTGTGGAAACCTTTACGCAGGTAGAATTTTTGCGGAATGCAGATTGTGATATGGTACAGGGGTATGTATTCTCCAAACCACTGTCGATTGAGAATTTTGAAATTCTGGCGTTTTCAGCGAAAAGAACAACGGCGGAAAAGAAATCTGAATCAGGCAAGGCGGGGCAAGATTCAAACGGATAAATAAAGCAGCTGCATCAAACAGCAAGGCTATCCTTCTGAAAACCGGCTTTTGCGTCATATGGACGTAAGCATCACACACAAAAACTAAGGCTATGAAAAGATGGAATCGATAAAGACCTGCGCATGAATCATGGGTGCAAGAACAGGCACAAGAGGAATATGAGGTAATGTAGCTTCTCACAGTTGATTCCTCTTTTTCTTTAGCCTATTTTCAGAGTTCAATTCATGTGTATAGGATATGTGCTTTGTACGCAAGGATTTTCCTTCAATATATCCGTTTGATTTAGGGAAGAGTTACCGATCACGTGTATAGGATATGTACTTTGTACGCAAGGATTTTCCTTTAATATATCCGTTTGATTTAGGGAAGACTTACTGATCACGTGTATAGGATATGTGCTTTGTACACAAGGATTTTCCTTCAATATATCCGTTTGATTTAGGGAAGAGACTTACCGATCACGTATATAGGATATGTGCTTTGTGCGCAAGGATTTTCTTTCAATATATCCGTAAAGTATCGCGAAGACTTACATAATGTCTTGTTTCAAGCACAGATAAACAGGATCGTAACGCACTGCTTGCCTGTGTACCCTTGTTCTGGAGAAACGGAGTCTGTGATTGAGCAGCATATCAGAATAAGAAAACCATGTCCTGTTCTTACAATCCTTCGAGTAGGGTATATGATATTTTATATAAAGGAAAGGAAGCGCAGCTGAGAAAGCACTGCGCGGATTAGACAATGACAAAATTGGATATAACAAAAACAGGCCGATGGATACATCGCAATGCCAGAGGACTGGAGCTGGCAAAATGGCGTTTTTATTTTGAGGGCGGTGATGCAGAGTCTGTGATTGACGAATTACAATATTATCAAAATACAGATGGCGGATTCGGTCATGCTTTGGAGGCAGACTGCTGGAATCCTGCCTCTGCCCCATCCCAGATGTTTTATGCGATACATATTCTTCATGAGCTTGCATATCAGGATACTACACATCCGGTGATACAGAATATGCTGCGCTATCTAGAGAGCGGTAAGGATATGGTGGATGGCTTCTGGGTTAGCATCCTGCCCTCCAATAACCAGTATCCACATGCTCCATGGTGGACGAAGACAGATAGAAAAACATTTGATGTCTATATGCCGAATGCAGATATATGCTGGTTCATTTTAAAATTTGCACAAAAAGACAGTCCGCTGTACGACAAAGCAGTATCGATGGTACAGCGTATGCTGAATTTGTTCCTTTCACAGAAAGAGGTTGAACCGCATTCTCTGGAGTCTATGATGTTTCTACTGCGTGAGCTGCAGAAAACAGACAGCTCTTGTGGACAGCTGGAAGACGCTGCCACTGCGCATGGAATCCAGCTGATGCGGGGATTGATTGAAGTAAACCCTGATACTTGGACTGCATACTGCATTACCCCGTCTTTTTTCATACACGACCGTCTTCATCCCCTATATCCGGAATACAGAGAGCTTCTGAAGCTGGAAGTCCAGCGGCTTATGGAAACCAGAGATGCCGACGGATGCTGGGATATCAATTGGGTATGGCAGGAGTATGAGAGCGCATATCGCCTTAGTGCAAACTGGTGGAAGAGCAGTGTTACCATGCAGAAGCTGATGCTGTATGAGACATTTGCAGAAGAAACAGGCAACGCTGTATGTTGATGGTCTTTCTTTTCTGCAATCGGCAGATTGAAAGCAATCACGTAACGATAGGATAGCATAGCTGCCCCCTTATAAGGAGGAAAGATATGCTTCCTTTTTTTCGATGAAACAGGTATTGTATAGTTGTTTTTATATAATATTGTTTAGGAAAAATCGTCAAAATGATAAAATAAAAAGAAGCAGTTCTTTCAGCTTCCTGCGCATGTCTTGGGAAAGGGGAACGTATTTCTCTAAAAAGCTTTTTATTTCAGGGGATTTGTACTAGAATAAAGGAAGAACATAAGAGGAGGGTATTATGAAAGAAACGATCAACTTGAAGGATTTTCTGGATTTTACATATCTGAGTAATCTGTCCTTTGCGCCGGATGAGGAGCATGGTGTTTTTGTCGGCAGCAAATGTGTGGAGAAGGATAACAGCTATCAGATGATGCTGTATCTGACGGATGGCGATACCGTGCGGCAGCTGACCAGCCATGGACAGGAACAGCTGTATCTATGGGATGATAATGAGACTGTTCTGTTCGCCAATATGCGGGATGAGGAGGATCGCAAGGCTGTTGAAAACGGAGAGGAGAGAACCTGCTTCTATCGCATCAGCATTCATGGGGGAGAGGCTGTAAAGGCATTTACCATACCGTTGCAGGTGACTTCCATCAAAAAGGCAGCAGATGGAGAATATATATTCTGTGCGGATTATCATTTAGCATATTCCCGTATGTATGAAATGGATGCCGAAGAGAAGGAAAAAATCCTTCAGGAAAAGAAGGACATGCAGGACTATGAGGTTCTGGATGAGCTGCCCTTTTATGGAAATGGCAGGGGGTATACGAATAAGAAGCGCAACAGCCTGTTTCTGTATCGGGAGCATAATGCAGAAATTATACGCATCAGTGAAGACATCTGCAATGTATATGACGTAGAGCTTTCGGATAATCATGAGGTTGTGTATTACACAGGTGAGAGCTATGCGTGCAAGCCCATAAATAAGGAAGGGGTATATGCATATCACCGTAAAACCGGACAGCATCGCGAAATTCTTCCTGCAAGACAGTGGTCGATTGGAAAGATTCTGCCATGGAACGACAACATTTTGATGCTGTCGAGTGATCAGCAGCGCTACGGTCTGAATGAAAATGGAATGTTTTATCAGCTGAATCCAAAAAGCGGAGCGGTGGAGCTGTTCGCCTCCTATGAGGATGCAATCGGCTCCAGCGTAGGCAGTGACTGTCGTTATGGCAGTGGAAAGAGCATTTGTCTGTATAAGGATACGGTATATTTTATTACAACGCTGTTTAATAGAAGCAGTGTATATGCATTGCATAGTGATGGAAGCATCACACCTGTATATGACAGAGAGGGAAGTGTGGATGTCATTGGATTGGCGAAGAATCGTTTGTTTTTTGCAGGTATGCAGGATATGCGTTTACAGGAGCTGTATGTTTGTGATATTCACGGGGAAAATCGCCGGCAGTTGACCGGGTTTAATGAGGAATTCTTTGCAGGAAAGGATATACGCCCGTGTGTTCCATGCAATTTCACACAGGATGGTATGGAGCTGTATGGCTGGGTGTTGGAGCCAAAGGGGTATGATCCAAAGAAATCATATCCGGCAATTCTGGATATCCATGGCGGACCGAAGACGGTGTATGGTGAGGTCTATTATCATGAAATGCAGGTTTGGGCTAATCAGGGATATTTTGTGTTTTTTATGAATCCGCGCGGAGGGGACGGCAGAGGGAATCGCTTTGCGGACATCCGCGGTAAATATGGTACGATTGATTATGAGGATTTGATGAAATTCACAGATGAGGTGCTGAAGAAATATCCGGCGATTGACGCAAATCGTGTCGGTGTGACAGGGGGGAGCTATGGGGGATTTATGACAAACTGGATCATCGGACATACAGATCGGTTTAAGGCTGCGGCAAGTCAGCGTTCTATCTCCAACTGGGTAAGCTTTGCGCACACATCCGATATCGGTGAAATGTTCGGAGCTGATCAGCAGGGGGCAGATACATGGAGGAATGTAGATAAGCTGTGGTGGCACTCGCCTTTGAAATATGCGAATCAGTGTACGACTCCAACGCTGTTTATTCACAGTGATGAGGATTTCCGTTGTCCATATAGTGAGGGACTGCAGATGTACAGTGCCTTGTGTGAGCATGGTGTTGCAACACGTTTGTGCATGTTCAAGGGAGAGAATCATGAGTTGTCCAGAAGTGGAAAGCCAAGACACAGAGTTAAGCGTCTAAAGGAAATCACAGCATGGATGGATACCTATCTGCTGGAGCATACAAAATAGAATAGAAAAAGCGAGCAGGCTGTAGTTGTTAGGATACGAAGTCTGCTCGTTTCTTTGTGGTCTGGATGTTACATAAGAAAGTGAAATACTGCGGTTTAGCAGTGTGGAATGTCGGTATGATTGGATATTTCTGAGCTGGTTGTACATAGATCATCCCTGCTGAGATCGTGAATACAGGCATGCCCGCTGATTCTTGCAAAGGATTTCAATTCCTCCCGTAGTACATGCAGATAGTTTTCCAGGCGCTTTGCTCCTTTGTCTATGGAAAAATTCTTGCGCAGCTTTGGATCTTGCGTGGCAATGCCCATCGGGCATTTTCCGTTGTGGCAGATGCGGTACTGCTGACAGCCGATTGCTATCATAGCAGCACTTGCTATCGCGATGGCATCCGCACCCATTGCAAGTGCCTTGATCATTTCACCACTTGTACGAAAGCCTCCGGTAATGATGAGCTCCTGTGTCATGTGGTGCTGATCCATATATGCGCGGGCACGGGCCAGGGCATATACGGTAGGCACTGTAGAATTGTCTTTCAGGTATTTTGGAGATGCTCCGGTTGCGCCACCTCGACCGTCTATGGTAATGAAGTCAGGCTGTGCATATGCTATCCATTCCAGATCTGCTTCGATATGCCCGGCTGCTATTTTTATGCCGATCGGCCGTCCATCACTGCGTTCTCTAAGAGAGGTGACCAGTTGCTTTAAATCGTCCTTTGTTTTGATTTCTTCAAATTTTGATGGGGAAATGATGTCCTGATGCAGTGGCTTTCCACGTATGGCGGATATTTCTTCCGTGACTTTTTCTGCAGGAAGATGACCGCCCATGCCTGGTTTTGATCCCTGACCGATTTTGATTTCGATAGCATCACTGCGCTTCAGGTTCTCGTCGGTCACACTGTATTTGTTTGGGACATATTCAAAAATGTATTTGTAGGCATGATTGATTTCATCCGGAAGGATGCCGCCTTCTCCACTGCATTGCGCGGTATGTACAGCTGCTGTGCCTTTTGCCAGTGCGGTTTTTGCTTCTTTGGAGAGGGCGCCGAAGGACATGTGGGATACGTAGACGGCATGATCAAGAACCATTGGCTTGCGTGCGTTTTTACCGATGATGGTCGTTGTATCAATATTCGCTTGATCAGCAAGTGGCGGGTGGGCGAGTTGACCTCCTAATAGGAGAATGTCATCCCATCCGGGTACGGATTTGTGTGTGCGCATCGCTTCGATACGGCTGGCGTTGTGGATAGCCATTTCATGGATGAGCGACATGCTGGGTTCCAGAGTGTCTTCCTTTTTGGCATTTCTCTGTATGGCAAGTGAGGCGACATCATTTTCAGCAGATGCTACTGATGCAGATTCCTCCAAGGCTTCTTTTTTAAAGCATTCCTTTGGTGCGGTGCATAGCGGGCATTTCCATGTGCTATCAAGGTTGATCCAGAGGGTGCCTTCAACTGCTTCATCATACATGTAGCCACATATTTCGCATACATATTTCATATAAAAAATCTCCTTCCTGTAAGCGTTTACTTTATGTGTTTATTGTACGCTGTTTGGAAGGGGATTGCAAATAGTATTGGATGGGAAGTAGTGTGGAGGGATGCAAAATACTGAGATGTTTGATCGACAAGCTCCGCGAAAGAGCTTGACAACGGCAATCTATCAAATGGTCATGTTTATAAATGATTTAGATCCACAAGCTCCGCGAAAGAACTTGACATAAATTAGGTGTTGCGTTTTATATTACAGATAACATTTAGATCCACAAGCTCCGCGAAAGAGCTTGACTTTGATATGTTACCAGGTCAATATGTAGATTTAAGTATTTAGATCCACAAGCTCCGCGAAAGAGCTTGACGATCAGATTACCGATCTTCAACTGGCACTTACAATTTAGATCCACAAGCTCCGCGAAAGAGCTTGACCGGGCAACGAGCTATCGCATTTTGTAGCAACAAGTATTTAGATCCACAAGCTCCGCGAAAGAGCTTGACGATATATCAGATCCACTGAGGAGGTATTTTAATGATTTGGATCCACAAGCTCCGCGAAAGAGCTTGACGGGCTATCGACACAAGACTGGGCAAAGCGTTTGGCATTTAGATCCACAAGCTCCGCGAAAGAGCTTGACGTTCCAAACAAGAGCAGAGGCTGCGTTATATCTGATTTAGATCCACAAGCTCCGCGAAAGAGCTTGACGAATCAGATATCAGACACTACGAAGAAGATGGATATTTAGATCCACAAGCTCCGCGAAAGAGCTTGACCGATCTTCCCTATTTTCCAAGTTGTTTGCAGGTTGATTTAGATCCACAAGCTCCGCGAAAGAGCTTGACATATGATTGACCAGTCAGACCCTAAAGATAAGTGATTTAGATCCACAAGCTCCGCGAAAGAGCTTGACGGATGTGTTAGATACATATTGATTTCATCTTCAAATTTAGATCCACAAGCTCCGCGAAAGAGCTTGACCAAGGAATTTAATTGTTCGCCTACTAAAGCAGTGATTTAGATCCACAAGCTCCGCGAAAGAGCTTGACAGAGTATCATTGATTTTATGGACGGCCGTTCCAATATTTAGATCCACAAGCTCCGCGAAAGAGCTTGACGGTACCGGCACCATCATGATAAATAAAGGCTTTTTATTTAGATCCACAAGCTCCGCGAAAGAGCTTGACAGCATTATATTTTCTTCGTAGTATCTGGGCGGAATTTAGATCCACAAGCTCCGCGAAAGAGCTTGACTAACTGTTTTTGTGTCAATCCCTTTTCTTTTCTGAATTTAGATCCACAAGCTCCGCGAAAGAGCTTGACAGAGAACCCAGTTCTCAAAATATGGTTTTATTAATTTAGATCCACAAGCTCCGCGAAAGAGCTTGACCTATCAGTTTTTTCCTGCTCTTCAGTGTTTCCGATTTAGATCCACAAGCTCCGCGAAAGAGCTTGACTTTGGCACTAATTGCATCAATGTTTTGTCAGAAAGATTTAGATCCACAAGCTCCGCGAAAGAGCTTGACCGCTGATAGGTTCAAACACTGTTGCAGCATCACAATTTAGATCCACAAGCTCCGCGAAAGAGCTTGACCGCTCATTTTTAATACAGTGCTGTGCGATGGTGATTTAGATCCACAAGCTCCGCGAAAGAGCTTGACTCTGCAAATAATATTTATCCTGTAATTCAAGAGATTTAGATCCACAAGCTCCGCGAAAGAGCTTGACCTTGTTCGCTTCATCCAGGATGCGCATAAAAGATATTTAGATCCACAAGCTCCGCGAAAGAGCTTGACTAAATACGCCCATCTTAGACCCTTATGATGAGGTATTTAGATCCACAAGCTCCGCGAAAGAGCTTGACTAACAACATACAAAACTGTGTGCTGATAACAGGATTTAGATCCACAAGCTCCGCGAAAGAGCTTGACCGTGAGATTTGTGATAAACCACTCCAAATGTAACAAAAAATATTATTTACATTTTATTATTTACTATGCTTTTGCTGAAAATTGTTACATTATGTCTAAAAACACAATTATGTGGCGCGAACCTTCCTGGAAAATCATGTGAGCTAGGGGTTCGCGCAAAGAACATGTGAGTGGATATGACATCTCTACTTTTATTATAACAGAAACTTTACAAAGTGCTAAAGAAAAATGTAATTGAGGTCAGTTTTTAGAATCTGTTCGTGTACACCATACGAAGGTTGTAAAATTCACCCATCAGCTATTGAAGGGAACGGTCTTTTCTTTTATAATGAGAGAAATATGAAATATCAGGAAAGAGGGAGAATATGAAATTTTCCAAGCGAATGGATTTACTTGCAGAAGGTGTTTTCAGCAGACTTGATGAAGAAAAACAAAACATGCTGGCTGATGGGAAAGCAGTGTATGACTTTACGATAGGATCTCCTAACATAGCACCAAGTAAAGAAGTCATGGATGCACTAATCACTGCTGCACAGCAGCCTGAAAGCTATATGTATTCACTTCATGATACAAAAGAATTAAAAGAAACGATACAAGCCTGGTACAGAAAACGATATCAGGTAGAATTGGATACAGAAACAGAGATACTGTCTCTGCAGGGTTCTCAGGAAGGACTTGCACATGTCGCATTGGCACTATGTGATGAGGGGGACACTGTTCTCATTCCTGCTCCCAGCTACCCTATCTTTGCGAACGGACCGAAAATAGCCGGAGCAAATTTATATGAAATGCCGATGCTGAAGGAACATGAATATCTGATTCAATTCGATGCAATTCCTGAAGAAATAGCAGAAAAGGCTAAAATGATGATTATATCCTATCCGAATAATCCAACAGGTGCTACGGCTCCAGATAGTTTTTATGAAGAATTGATTCGATTTGCAAAGACACATGATATTATCGTGATTCATGATACAGCCTACAGTAATCTTGTGTTTGACGGAGAGGAAGGGAAAAGCTTCTTATATTATGCGGGCGCAAAGGATATTGGTATTGAATTTAATTCCTTTAGTAAAACCTATGGTATGGCGGGAGCACGTATTGGAATATGTGTGGGGAATGCGGAAATCGTCGGTATACTGAGGAAACTGAAAAGCAATATTGATTACGGTATGTTTTTACCTATTCAAAAGGCCGCAATCGCAGCTTTAACACAAGACCAAAGCATTGTGAAAGAAACTCGTGATACCTATCAGAGAAGAAGAAATCGTATCGTTGCAGGTGCTGCAGCTGCAGGCTGGCACATCGCTTCATGCAAGAGTACCATGTTCTTATGGGCACAGATACCGGAAGGCTTTGGAAGCAGTGAAGAATTTGCTTTAAACCTGTTAAAATGCAGCGGTATGCTGGTGACTCCTGGAAGTTCTTTTGGAGCATATGGTGAGGGCTTTGTACGAATTGCACTCGTTCAAAGTGATGAAGTTATCGAACAGGCATTGCAGGCTTTAAAGGAAAGCCGGTTCTTTCTGAAATGAAAACACTGATTGCAATTGGCGGCGGAAGCTTTCAAAAGCAGGAAACAATGGCAATCGACACCTATGCGATTTCCAGGTGTGAAAAAAAACAGCCGCATGTATTGTTTATTCCGTTAGCAAGCAGAGATGATCAGGGTTATGCGAAACGCTTCAAACAATATTACCGTAGCCTTGGCTGTCAGGTCGAAGCATTGCGTCTGCTGCATACAAAGCTGAGTAATGAAGAAATATATAAGAAATTCCGTTCACAGGATATGATTTATCTTGGGGCAGGCGATACCGTGTTTCTCATGGAGCAGCTGAAGCAGCGAAAGCTGGATTTGCTTTTAAAGGAGCTATCCCGACAGGGAATCGTTATCTGCGGGCTCAGTGCCGGGGCGAATGCTCTATTTGAATATGGCTACAGCAACATCGCATCAGACACATTTGAACTTGTGAATGGTATGGGTATGATTGAAGGGGCGTTCTGTCCACATTATCAGAAGGAAGAACGTAAATCCTTCGATATGGTTTGCAGGAAACAGAATCTGCCAGCTATTGGCTGTGCGGATCAGCGTGCTTATGTAGTTACGGATGAAAAGCGATTTTTCCTCGAGTGAGGAAGCTTTTTTCTTTTATTAAAACTTCGGGTAATATTACTTGCAAATTGTTTCATTTTTGTCTATAATGTACAAGTCTATAGAAACATCGTATATACTTTCGACATGATGGTGAAAGCGTTTCTACCTGAAAACCAATTTCAGACTACGATGGAAGCTTATATACGAATACTGCGGTTTGCGGTGTTTTTTTGTTTTGGGAGACAGAAAAGAGGGAATTATGTTAGAAAAATTATTCAAATTGAACGTGAAGCAGACTTCTGTGAAAACCGAGGTAATTGCCGGCATTACAACCTTTCTGGCAATGGCCTATATTCTTGGGGTAAACCCGTCTATTCTGCATGATGCAGGTATGGATCGCGCATCCGTTTTTATGGCGACAGCTATTTCTGCAGGCTTTGCCTCTATCGTTATGGGATTGGTGGCGAACTACCCGGTTGCGCTGGCTGCCGGTATGGGGGTAAATGCATTATTTGCCTACACGATCTGCGGACAGATGGGCATGAGCTGGCAGGCTGCATTGGCTGGCGTATTTATTTCCGGTTTGATTTTCATCGTGATTTCAGTTACCGGTATTCGTAAGGCGATTATCAATGCGATTCCAAAGCAGCTGAAGATGGCGATCGGGGCCGGTATCGGTTTTTTTATCGCTTTTGTTGGATTGAAAAATGCAGGGATTGTAGCAGGCAGTGCGTCTACCTTTGTGACAATCGGTAATTTTGCGGATCCACAGGTGCTGCTTGCACTCTTCGGCATTCTTCTGACCATCGCTTTGCTTGTTAAGAAGGTACCGGCTGCTGTTTTTGTCGGAATGGTGATAACTGCGGTGATTGGAATTGTCTGCGGTGCAGCATTTGGTTTAAAGGGAATGCCGGCATTGCCTGATAAATTCTTCGAAATGAATTTCCATCTGAATGCGGCAGGTTCTTTTATGGATGGTTTCGGTGAGCTGTTCGCGAATCCGTTGAATGCGTTTGTTGTGATTTTCTCCTTTCTGTTTGTGGATTTCTTTGATACTGCAGGCACGCTGGTTGCTGTTGCGAACCGAATCGGTCTGGTGAATGAAAAGGGTGAGCTGGAGAATGTGGAGCGTGCACTGGTTGCGGATGCGGTAGGTACTGTTGCAGGTGCTGCGTTAGGTACTTCTACGGTTACCTCCTTTGTGGAATCAACGTCTGGTGTTGAGGTTGGCGGTAGAACCGGTTTAACAGCTTGTACAACGGGGATACTGTTCTTTGTATCTATTCTGTTTTCGCCAATCGTGTTATCTGCGGTAACAAATGCGGTTACGGCTCCTGCTCTTGTTGTTGTGGGTATTCTGATGGCACAGCAGCTGAAGGAAATCGAATGGGATAACATGGTTTATGCGACTGCCGGCTTCATTACGGTTCTCATGATGATTTTGATGTATTCCATTTCTAATGGGATTGCGTTTGGATTTATTGCCTATGCGATTGCAATGACGGCTGCTGGTAAAGCAAAGGAAGTACATATCACGGTATGGGTATTGATGGTGATTTTCCTTATCTACTTCGCACTGCCGCAATTTATGTAGAAAAAGATTTTAAAATCAGAAAAATAATGATATTATAATACACGGAAATCTTAGTATTTCAACGACGCCGATACTATACATGCTCGCTATGGTATCGGCTTCTTAATAAGGAGGATACATTCATGGCTGATAAAATTATCGTACTTGACTTCGGAAGTCAGTATAACCAGCTGATAGCACGTCGTATTCGTGAGTTTGGTGTTTATTCTGAATTGCACCCGCACACGATGACACTGGAAGAAATTCTGGCACTGAAGGATGTCCGGGGAATCATTTTCTCTGGTGGACCTAACAGTGTATATGATGAGGAAGCGTTTAAATGCGATCCAGCAATTTTTGAATCCGGTATTCCTATTCTTGGTATCTGCTATGGTATGCAGATGACACATTTTATGAATGGCGGAAGTGTGAAGGCTTGTGAAGCAAAGGAATATGGAAGAACAGAGATTACGGTTAAGACGGATTCTCCAATTTTCAAAGGTTTGCCGGAAAAGCAGATCGTCTGGATGAGTCATGGTGATCAGGTGGATACACTGGCTGATGGCTTTGTGAAGGATGCATACAGTGATACCTGTACATTTGCGGCTACCAGCAATATAGAGAAGAATATGTATACGCTGCAGTTCCATCCGGAGGTGCGTCATTCCGAGTATGGAAACGAGATTCTGAAAAATTTTGTTTTTGAGGTCTGCAAGGCGAAGAATGACTGGTCTATGCACAGCTTCATCGATATGGAAATTGAGAAGATCCGCAAGACTGTCGGTACGGACAAGGTGCTGTTGGGATTGAGCGGAGGTGTGGATTCCTCTGTTGTTGCGGCATTGCTGCATAAGGCGATTGGGGATCAGCTGATTTGTATGTTTATTGATCACGGCTTGCTGCGTAAAGGCGAGGCGGAAAGCGTTATGGAAACATTCGGGCGCGAGATGAATATCAATTTGGTGAAAATCGATGCAAAGGAGCGTTTCCTGAGTAAGCTGGCGGGTGTGAGTGATCCGGAGAAGAAGCGTAAAATCATCGGAAATGAATTTGTGTATACCTTTGATGAGGAAGTGAAGAAGCTGACTTCGGGTGAGGATATCAAGTGGCTGGCGCAGGGAACGCTGTATACGGATGTCATTGAGTCAGGGACAAAGACGGCGCAGACGATTAAGTCACACCACAATGTTGGTGGATTGCCTGAGGACATGCAGTTCAAGCTGATTGAGCCGCTGAATACGCTGTTTAAGGATGAGGTGCGTGCATTGGGTACGGAGCTGGGATTGCCTGATGAGATGGTTTGGCGGCAGCCGTTCCCGGGTCCTGGTTTGGGTATCCGTGTGCTGGGCGATATTACGGAGGAGAAGCTGGAAATCGTTCGGGATTCTGATCTGATTCTGCGCGAGGAAGTTGCGAAGGCAGGGTTGCAGAAGGAGATTTGGCAGTATTTTACGTGTCTGACGAATATGCGTTCCGTTGGTGTTATGGGGGATCAGCGTACATATGATTATGCGGTGGCTATCCGTGCGGTGACTTCGATTGACGGAATGACGGCGGATTGGGCGAAAATTCCGTATGAGGTGCTGGATGTTATCAGCAATCGTATTGTGAACGAGGTGAAGCATGTGAATCGGGTGGTGTATGATATTACGAGCAAGCCTCCGGGTACGATTGAATTTGAATAGAAAAATACGTGCTATTATGTGCCAAAAAACCCAGTGTTTATGCGAGTTTGCGGATATCACCTAAATTGCTAAAACGGTCGCTATGAATAAAAATCGTTTTGCAACAGGGAGAGTAGATGTAGAGGAGTTTGAGGCTAACTAAATAAAAGATAAATAAGATTTCAGCCATTGCGGTTGTCAGCTTAGTTTTGATTACGAACTGCCTTTGCAAATTTTAGAGAGCTTCAGTATATTAAAGAAAATCAGGAAGTGCGATAGATGAAACAGAAAGACTATCGTATTTATTTAGACGAGCAGAAACGCTCTCGGGTAATACAATATCAAATTGAACAAAAAAACAGTCTTATTGTACAAAGCAGATATACAGACGCAGTAGATGAAATCCTAATTAAAATCACTAAAGCAAAAAAGGAACGGATTGCTGTTTAATACATCTAAATGCGAAAGCCATCAGAATAAATGCATTAA
>OGFC01000183.1_pt1 | contig 68411 bp, 59 predicted proteins | sample 1570841 | NCBI WGS metagenome assembly OGFC01 (sample SAMEA2582137, study PRJEB24529) | metagenome | biome: Human gut stool | place: China | collected 2011 | reverse complement strand
GCCAACCGTAATCGCAAACAACACCCATAGACCGGAAAGTCCCACACTTGTTCCAACGACGCGTGGATAGATCAGATTGGATTCAAACTGCTGCAGACAAATACCAAAGATGACAAAGAATACCCCTTGCAGGGGATTGACAAATGCAACCAGCAGGGCACACAGAACAACACCGAATATCGCTCCGAAAATCGGTATGATATTGGTACAGCCGATGATAACCCCCAGAATCGGTGCATATGGAAAGCCAAGAACCAGACAGCCGATATAGCACAAAACACCGATAATCACCGCTTCCACCAGCTGTCCGGTAATAAAGGCGGAAAAGGTTGTATTCGTCAGATGAGCGACTCGCAGCACATTGTTATTCACTCGCTCAGAGGTAAAGGCATAGAGAAAGCGATGTGACTGTTCCAGGAGCTTATCCTTGGATACCGTCAGATACACCGCAATAACCAGTGCCATGAATACATTGGCCAGGCTGCTCGCAAAGCCGCTTGCCATCGTAATCAGATGCGGTATTCCATTTTTCAGAAGATTTACAAGAGTATCCTGCAGCTGCACGGAATAGGCATCCACCTGCTTGAGAACATCCTGCGGAATCTGCTGTTTTTCTATCATACTGGTGATCGTTTTCTGTGCATCCTCGATATAACCCGGCAGTGAATTTGCCAGTGAGGCAATACTTTCGATCACCTGTGGCATTACAATGCGTACAATAAAGGCAAGGATACCGAAAATAATCAGTAGCGAGCATACAGCGGCAAGCGCCTTTTTCCACCTTCCCAGACTGTCCGGAAGCTTTTTCAGAAAAAACTTCATCGGGATGTTGAAAACAAACGCCATCATGATGCCATAGATAAAGGGGCGCAGCATCCCAATGATCATAGATACCGTATCAAACACCTCATTCAGATGCAGCATGATCCAGATTAACGCTATCGTATAGGTAATCAGAAACAATACATGCTTCAGTGTCAGCCGGTTGATTTTTTTATTTTTTTCAGTGAACATAGAAGACCCCTTTCTTTATGAGTTCCTCAGCTCCAATAGGATATCGCGAAGCTCTGCCGCACGCTCGAAGTCCAGCACCTTTGCGGCCTCCCGCATTTCCTTTTCCAGATTTGCCAGCAGTTTTTCCTTATCCTTCTTGCTGACCTTGGCTTTCTTGTCAATATATTTCGCCGTCATTTCCTGAGTTTCCTTGCTGCGGACAACCTCATGAATCGGCTTGATGATCGTTTTTGGCGTGATGCCATGCTTTTCATTATAGGCAATCTGTATTTCACGACGGCGCGCAGTTTCATCCAGTGCCTTTTGCATAGAATCCGTTATTTTATCCGCATACATGATAACCTGACCATGAGCATTACGGGCAGCACGACCGATGATCTGAATCAAAGAGCGCTCACTTCGCAGGAAGCCCTCTTTATCGGCATCCAGAATGGTGATCAAAGAAACCTCCGGAATGTCTAAGCCTTCACGAAGCAGGTTGATCCCGATCAGAACATCGTATTTCCCTTTTCGCAGATCGCGTATGATTTCCGTACGCTCAATTGTTTTGACCTCATGATGCAGCCATGCTACCTTGAAATCCATTCCCTTCAGATAGCTGGTCAAGTCCTCAGCCATACGTACCGTCAGGGTAGTAATCAAAGTCCGTTCATTCTTTTCAATGCGCGTACGTATTTCATCCACAAGATCGTCGATTTGTCCCTGTGTCGGACGTACGGTTACCACCGGATCCAAAAGGCCTGTCGGACGAATGATCTGCTCTATGATTTCACCCTTTGTCTGTTCCAGCTCATAATTCCCCGGTGTTGCGGAGACAAAGATTGCCTGATTGATCATTTTCTCAAATTCTTCAAAACGCATCGGGCGGTTGTCAAGTGCGGAAGGAAGACGGAAGCCGTAGTTTACCAGCGTTTCCTTACGGGCGCGGTCCCCATTGTACATGCCGCGAATCTGCGGAAGAGATACGTGGGATTCATCCACTATGAGCAAAAAATCGTCAGGAAAGTAATCAAATAAGGTATATGGGCGTTCTCCCGGTTTACGGCCATCGATATGACGGGAGTAGTTTTCAATACCCGGGCACACACCAAATTCACGCAGCGCTTCTATATCATAACGCGCACGCTGTTCCAATCGCTGCTTCTCCAGCAGCTTACCCTCATTTTCCAATACCTGAAGGCGATCCGCCAGCTCCTCTTCGATCGTATTCGCTGCCCGATTGATGATTTCCTGCTTTGTCGCATAACCACTTGCCGGATATACCACATAAACGGTATAGGCATTCAGAACCTTGCCGCTCAGAGGATCCACTTCACAGATTCGTTCAATTTCATCATCAAACATTTCGATGCGAAGGATAAAGGAATCCGTATGACCCGGTGCAACCTCGATCACATCACCGCGGACACGAAAGGTTCCCCGCAGCAGATCCATGTCGTTTCTCGTATACTGTCTTGCGACCAGCTTTCCCATCAGCTCCTTGCGATCGATGATATCTCCTACACGGATCGAGAAAAACATCTCCCGATACTGCTCCGGATTGCTGGCACCGTAAATACATGCGACAGAGGCTATGATAATCGTATCCCTTCGTTCCAGAATGGAATTGACAGCGGCCATACGCAGCATATCCAGCTCCATATTGGTTGTCGCATTCTTATCAATATAGGTATCAGAGCTTGGAATATACGCCTCCGGCTGATAATAATCAAAGTTGGATACAAAGTATTCCACCCGGTTGTTGGGAAAGAATTCCTTAAACTCTGAATATAACTGTCCTGCCAGTGTCTTATTATGTGCAAATACCAGTGTAGGCTTATTGACCTTCGCAATCACATTGGATATGGTAAAGGTCTTCCCGGTACCGGTTGCCCCCAGCAGTACCTGCTGTTTCTTTCCTTCCCGAATGCCGTCCACAAGCTCTTGAATCGCCTGTGGCTGATCTCCCTGCGGCTGATAGTTCGATACAAGATCAAATAATTTAGTTTCCATTTGTAAGTTCCACCGCTTTCTTCATCTGCGTATCCAGAACTGCTTCCTCACTGTGCCATTTCAGCGCACAGCTGGAAAGCAGAGAGGTCAGGGTATCCGCATCAATGCTTCCTGTGACCTTTATGCCCTTGTCCTTCTGATACTGCTTCAGGGCCTCACTGGATGCGTAAGAGAAATATTCATCCGTACGATCTACTGCATAGCCGAGGAATTTCAGATAAATCTGTGCGCTCTTCGCTGCTGCGGAAACCGTATCCGGCTTATATACTTCCTTTTTCAGAACCGGTGCACTCGTATAAAATGCTTCATCCAGCTTAACCTGAACATCCGGTGTAATGCCCTTCCCGTTTATTTTTTCCCCCTTTGGCGTAATCCATTCCGCCGTTGTATATTTAAACATGGTTCCATCCTTAAAGGTGAGCGGCACCTGCACCGTTCCCTTGCCATATGTCTTTTCTCCTACAACGGTTGCGCCCAGATGTTCCCGCAGAGCTGCGGTTAGAACTTCAGCCGCACTGGCGGTATCCCCGTTGACAAGTACAACAATTTTCTTATATTTGTATTGCTCATAACCGCTGATGGTTTTGTAATCCTCCTTCGTGCCGTCCTTTGTTTCCTCACGGAAGATAACGGTATTGTCCGGAAGCAGATAGCTGGCAATTTCCTGTGCGGATTTCAGATAACCGCCGGTATTGTCGCGTAAATCCAGAATCAGGCTTTCACAGCCCTCCTTCTTCAGGCTTTCTAAATGGCTTTTGACCTCTTCTCCGCTCGTTTCCGCAAAGGTGTCAAGCTCCAGTATACCGGTTTTTCCACGAACACTGCTGTAAACAGAATCCTGAACGGTTGCTTTCTTCACCTTGATTTTCTTATGCTTGTTTTCTCTAATGATTTCCAATGTGATTTCATCACTTTTGGAGTTGGTGATCAATGCTTTGACATCGCTCGTTGTCATATTCCTGCAGACGGTTCCATCGATGGCATAAATCTGATCCCCCATCAAAAAGCCCGCTTCCTCTGCCGGTGAATTTTTCAGCACCTCATCAATGATAAAGGTCGATTCATCTACCCCGTAGAACTGAATACCGATACCGACAAAGCTGCCTTCCATGGAGCCTGTGAAGCTTTCTGTCTGTTCATTATCCAGATAACTTGTATGTATATCTCCACCGGCATCCACCATACCGCTGATTGCTCCGTCAATCAGCTTCTGATTCAGATTTTTCTGATTCTTTCCAAAGTAGAATTTGTCGCTCATGATGGAATAGATTTCCTCCAGCTTCTGAAATTCATCCCTGGAGGCAGCCGCAGTCTGATGCAGCGTGGAGTTTAAAAAGAAGCCTCCGAAAAAGCACACGATACATACGGCAACAACCCCCATCCGTCTCTGTCTGCGCTTTTTCTCTGCCTGTATTTCATCCGGCCACTTGTGTCTGACCAGCTTATATCTCACAACTTTTTTTTCTGCCATACAAAACACCTCATTGTCCTTTACAGATTTACGTTTATAATCATATCACATTTTAAGTGCGATGATAACTATTTCGATGAAAGAACATGGCTGATAATGAATTCCACTTCTCTCTTTTTCATAAAGGTTCTCATTTTTCAAAGACTGCTTTTCAGAAAGCAAAAAAGGAAAAGGACTGTCCTGACCGTGCAGCTTTCCCGCTTTTACAATAACGCTCCTAAAAAAGCTCTTATAAATGCGGAATGCACAGTCGGCAGTCCCGTTGTTTCAATGATTTAGATTGTTCGTGATGTTCCTATGTCAGTGACATCAGCGCTTCCAGCGCAGATACTTCGTCGTAGAGAAGAAGCTTCCCACAAGTCCGACCAGCATACCGCCCAATAGCAGAATACCGCAAATCTGAAGTGTAAACGGCATGATCGGCTGTAGTGTAAACAGACTGGTAATAATCTGACCATTCAGCATATCGTAGAGATACTGATAGCCGAAATAGGTGAAGATGCAAGGCAGCACAGCACCCATCAAACCAATGAGCATTCCTTCTATCATAAACGGAACTTTTATGTACCAGTTTGCGGCACCAACGTTTCGCATGATGGATATTTCAGCATTTCTTGCATAAATTGTAAGCTTAATGGAATTGGAAATCAGGAAGAGTGCCAGCAGCGTCAACAGCCCAACGAAGACAAGCCCTCCGGAGCGAATGGTATTCAATACAGAAATCATTTTGGACACGCTGCTTCCTCCGTAAATAGACTGCTTCACAAAGGGCAGTTGTTCAATCTGCGCATTGATGGTTTTAATTTGATTGGCATCCTTCACAGACACAAAGAAGGCATTGCACAGCGGATTATCCTTACCGCGGTACATTTCAAATTCCTTTCCCTTTTCCTTGATCATCAGCTCCAGTTCATGATCCTTATCAGAGAAGGTCACTCTGCGCACGCCACTGATTTTTTCCAGACCGTCTCTTGCTTCATCGATTTTCTTCTGTGTTTTAACATCCGCCTTTAAAACCACATGAATCTGCAGCTCATCCTCGATGGAAGTGGTAAACAGAGATACATTCCCCGCAATCATCAGAAATGCGGAAAACAGAATCAAGGTGATGGTAACGGCACTGGATGCCGATAAGGACATAGCGATATGACGAAAGATACTCAAAAAGGCCGTCTTTATGAATTTTGGGAACGCCTTGAAAAATCTAATCATGCTTCAGGTAGCCCCCTTTCATGATATCCGCAACCACATAGCCCTCCTCCAGACAGATGGTGCGCTTCTTAAAGCGGTCCACAATCGTTGAATCATGGGTAACCATGACAACCGTTGTTTTTTCAACCTCATTGATTTTTTCCAGCAGCTCCATGATTTCCGCAGATTTGTCGGGATCAAGATTTCCTGTCGGCTCATCCGCAATCAGCACCTTTGGATGATTGGCAATAGCACGACCGATTGTCGCTCTTTGCTGCTGTCCTCCGGAAAGCTCATTGGGAAAGGCTTTCGCCTTGTCTTCCAGCGATACCAGCTCCAGAACCTCTCGCACACGGCGGCGGATATCCACCTTTTTCATGCCGATGACTTCAAGAGCGAATGCGATATTTTCAAAAATTGTAAGCCTTGGAAGCAGACGGTAGTCCTGAAATACGACTCCGATGTTTCTGCGGTAAACCGGTACACGGGAATGCTTCAGCTTTCCCACATTGATGTTTTCCACCATAACCGTGCCGCTGTTTGGGATTTCTTCTCCATCCAGCAGCTTGATCAGTGTAGATTTACCTGAGCCGGTCGGTCCGATGATGTACACAAATTCTCCATCATCAATGGCAAGATTGATATCCCGCAGTGCATGTACACCATTCTTATATTCTTTTGATACGTTTTCCATTACGATCATAACATCACTCCTGACTTTTCATAAGTATGCTCGAGCGGGCAGCGTTCCACGGAGGTAAGCTTACCCGAAGATATTTTCCGGTTTTTCACGACAAGGGGCACCGCTAGCGCTGCAGGTTCTGCTTAATGCTCCATTGCCCCAGCCGCAGCCCCATGCAAAGTCAGCAGAGGAACGGAATTGTGAGATTGCAGAGGATATACTCATTTTTCCCAGATTAATGACCTCAATATGACAGTGTGGTCCGGATGTATTGCCACTGTTTCCAGTCAATCCCAGCAGTTGTCCCTTTTTCACCTGCGTACCGGCTGATACTGCAAAGCCTTCCTGTGACATATGGAAGAAGCTGATTGCATATGTGGTACCCCCGGCCTGTGTCAGCATATGGATACTGTTTCCACCGCCTACCGGATAACCACTCCAGTTTCCAAGATATCCGCCGTTTGTCGCTACCGGATTATTGGCATACAGGATTATTCCATCTGCAGGTGCCACGATCTGTGTGCCGATGGGAGCTGCCATATCCAGACCCAGATGAACACCGCCACCCGGATAGTACCAGGTACCGGCTGATACACTGCCGCCGCGAACCGGCATCATAAGCGCACCGTTTCCGCTAAAGTTCAGCTTTCCTGCGACAGAGGTATTGATATTAATCATATTGTTCTGAATGCTTGCGATATCCACCTGCGTAGAGCGCATCTTTTCATTCAGCTCAGCTTCCTGCTTACGGTATTCCTCCAGAAGCTTCTTTTTCTGCTTCTGTACTTTCTCTGTTCCTTTTTTACTTTTCTCGTTTTCGGCTTTCTTCGCTTCAACATCAGCCTTCAGACGATTCTTTTCACTTTTCTGATGATCCAGCTTGGCCTTATCCTCCTGCAGCTTCTTGATTTCCGTTTGATCACTGTCTGTGATTCGTTGAAGACCATCCACCTTACGAATCATATCAACAAGATCCTTGGAGCCCATAATGACCTCCACATCCATATTGGTACCGGTCGCGGCCTGTTCATCAAGCATACGGTCCGTGATGATCTTGTTTCGCTGATCGATATCCTTCTGTTTCTTTTTAATTTCCAGATTTAGCTTCTCAATCTGCCCATTGATGGTTCGGATGTTCGCTTCATTAACTTTGATTTTTTTGTCCAGTCTGTCAATCACGGATTGCAGTTGCTTCATAACGGAGGTAATTTCCTCAATATTGCTTTTGATTGCGGATATTTTCTTATCCAGTGAGGATACCTCACCCTCCAAAGAGCTGCTCAATCCCGCATAGTATTCCTTAAAGGCAGCACACTGCTGGGCAGCTGCCTCACTTTCCTGAGCAACACTGCACTTATTCAGCCATGCTTCTTCATTTCCTGCGAAATCTGCCGCATACAGCCTGCTGGTTTTCTGTGACGGCACCAACATCAGCATTGCCACCACACAGCCTATCATCATTGTTTTCTTTAATTTCATCGACGCCACCTCAAATATTTCGTTGCTGCCAAAAAGCTTCCGATAATGCCCACAACAGCTCCACTCAGTAATAGCACCCCTGCAATTTGCAAGGTAAAGGGATACGGCTTCTGCATAACGAACATGCTGCTCATGAACTGTCCATCCAAAAAGTCATAAAGGAAGCCATAACCGAAGATCGTCAGAATCACAGGAATCAATGCACCGATCATTCCAATGAGCATACCTTCAAACATAAACGGTGTTTTGATATACCAGTTTCCTGCCCCTACGTTTCGCATAATGGAAATTTCTGTCTGCCTTGTATAAATTGTCATTTTAATGGTATTGGTAATCAGGAATATCGCAAGCACACCCAGTGCCAGTATAAAGATGGCACCTCCGTATCGTATCGTTTCAAAGGTGTCAATCATATCCTGTATGCTCTCTCCGCCATACTGCGCCTTTTCAATACCTTCCATGTTGTTTAAGGTTTTTGTAATCTGAGGAATATCGGTTGCCTTCTCCACCTCCACGATGAATACATTCGGCATCGGATTGCGTTCCTTGTAGCGTTCAAACACCGAACCGCTTTCCTCAATCAGGATGTTCAGCTCATCCTCTTTGCTGGAGAATTCCACTGTTTTCACACCGGAGATTCCTTTGATCAGCTTTTCCATGTGTTCAATTTCATCCTGCTTCTGCAGGGAATCAATAGAAGCATGAATTTTCAGATTTGTTTCCACATGATCCGCAAAGCTGTTCATGTTGGCCGCAAGCACGAGAAACAAAGTCATCAGTGTCAGCGTTACTGCCACAGCAGAGGCACTGGACAATGTCATCGCCATATGACGGCCCAGATTGCGGAGCGCCGTCATGAAATGCTTGGGAAGACTTTGTATAAAACTAATCATGATGTATATATCCGCCTTTCGCGATATCCGCAACGATAAAACCGTCCTCCAGCGCTATCGTGCGTTTTTTGTATGTATTCACGAGTGTGGAGTCATGCGTAACCATTACGATGGTCGTCCCCTCCACCTTGTTGATTTTATCCAGCAGCTCGATGATTTCCATCGATTTCTCAGGGTCAAGGTTTCCTGTCGGCTCATCCGCGATCAGCACCTTGGGATGATTGGCGATGGCCCGGGCGATGGTAGCACGCTGCTGCTGTCCTCCGGATAACTGATCCGGGAAGGATTTTGCCTTATCCTGAAGGGATACCAGCTCCAGAATTTCACGTACCCGCCGTCGAATCGTAACCTTATCCAGCGCCAGCACCTCCAGAGCAAATGCAATATTTTCAAAGACTGTCATTTTCGGAAGCAGGCGGAAGTCCTGAAACACGACACCGATATTGCGGCGATAAAAGGGTACACGGGAGTGACGCAGCTTTCCCACGTTGGTTTCCGCAACATATACCTCTCCCGCATCCGGAAGCTCTTCTCCGTCCAGCAGCTTGATCAGTGTGGACTTTCCACACCCTGTCGGACCGATGATATAAACAAATTCACCTTCATCTATTTCAAGATTGATATCACGCAGTGCGTGAACCCCATTCCTATATGATTTGGATACATTTTTTAAGAGGATCATTTCATCACTCCTTTGGCTAACATTATAACATAAATCGACACCGTTGACAGTGTCTGTCGTATGTAAAATTCTTACAATTTCAAAATACCGACACAAATGTTATGATAGATAGAAAACATTACCTGTCAGCTATGCGAAGTTTATGTCAAATGCTCAGTTTTCTAAATGGGATGACATGTCCTCGCTTAGACAGAAAAGGACTGTGTTTTCCGGGTATTTCCCATGCAATACATAAGAGGGCTTCAAACAAGCTGCTGAAAAAGGATGAAATTTTTAGATTTTGAACATAGTAGCTTCTCACACCTTCAAAGCTGCTCCCTATCCACGCAAATATATGGTTGGAATCACCACATTTGACATATATATAAAAAAAATGGGAAGCTATTTTCATAACAAGCCCATTTTTGATGTTTCGTATTTTTTCAGCAGTCTTGAATTCTGCCATGAAGCTGCTCAGCGTCAGAAATTTCTCTTAACTACCAGATTTCTTAGCTGGAAGTATTCCTACTACAGCTGTTCCTGATAGGTGAAGCCTTCTCCCTGTACCTCATTCACATCGCTGACAATGACGAATGCTTCCGGATCGACCTCTGCTATGATATGATTCAGTTCGGAGAACTGCTTTTTCACTACCACCATCATGATAACCGGCTTGCTTGTTCGGGTGTAGCCGCCCTCGGCATGCAGAATCGTTGCTCCGCGATTGATATTCTGATAGATCACCTGCATCATCTCTTCAAATTTATCCGAAATGATCATGACGTTTTTGGCCTCGTGAGAGCCCATGGTAATAACTTTATCAATCAGCTGTCCGCATACCCACACGGAAACAAGCCCGATCATGGCGGCCTCCACACCATATACACTTGCTCCTAAAAGAACCGTAGCACCGTCGATGCACATCACCAGCGTCGGCAGTGCAATCTTCGTATATTTGTTAATGATCAGCGGGGGAATGTCCATACCTCCGGTACTGCCGCCGACACGGTATACCAGTCCTATTCCGATTCCTGTACATACCCCTGCATAAATGGATGCCAGCAGCGGATTGCCGGTCACCTGAACATCCGGCCAAAGCATACCAAGCACAGAGATAAAGAGCGGATACACGATGGTAGACACAATCGTTTTTAACGCAAAGCGTTTTCCCAGCAGAACCGCTCCCAGTAAATACAAGCCGATGGTCAGTCCATTGATGACCAGACGCGGAGAAAGATTAAAAATCGGCTGCAGCGCGACAGCGATTCCTGCAACACCTCCCGAAAGGATGTCCAGCGGAAGAATGAAGAAGGTAACACCTGCCGCTATGATAAAATTCCCCATAATAATGCTGATGATTTCTATCATCTGATCCTTTTTATTATGATTTTGCATATGCCATGCCTCGCTTTCCTGCTTTCCTATATTTTATAGATTGGATACCTCTATACAGTATCTGTGCAATATCCGCTTATATTCCTGTTGCGAGCTTTTCCTATGTTCGCTACCCGAAATTATAACATATGTAAAAAATGAAATCGCAAGAAAATTTATAGATTATTTTCACGTTTCTGAAACAGGAATGCATTTTCTATAGCCCCACTTTAAACAAGCCGCTAGAGAATCCTTCCAGAAATTTTAACATACAAAAGATACTCCCCATCAACATCACCCCTACAGATTTCATCGTTACAGCAAAAAAAAGAGATCAATTTCCTATTCAAATAATGAAATCAATCCCTTTTGCTTTTCCAAAATTGCGGTTACCCATTTTTTTATGAACTAGTTGCTCATATGCATTTTAAATGCTTTCCATATATATGATATGTGCATTTAATATCCGCCCTTGCCTGTCGCTCCTTCTTCTACCTGCCCATATGTCTTGAAGCTTTCGATCACGACATCAATTTCCTCTTTACTCAGGACCGCCGGTTTTCCAACACACATGGTACGCCATTGAATTTCCGCAACCCACTCCACGTTTTCCGCAACGTTGAAGGCTTTTGATAAAGAGGGGCCATAGGCCACCATACCATGATTTGCCAGCAGCATCGCCAGTCCTTCCCCCGTTGCTTCACTCACCTTTTCCGCCAGCGCCTCCGTGCCGTAGGTTGCATAATCCGCACAGGGTACACAAGATGTTTGCGCTCCAGCAAGAAGATAATGTACGGCTTCAATCGGCTGCTTCAAACATGCAAAGGTTGTACAGTAGGTAGAATGTGCATGCACCACACCTCGCGCATCCGGATGAAGCTTATAAATTGTCGCATGCAGTGCATGCTCACTGGATGGCTTCCGGCTTCCCTCTATAAGGTTTCCATCCAAATCCAGAATGACAATATCCTCGGCAGCGGTTTCAAAATAATCCAATCCGGATGGTGAAATCGCCATATAACCACACACAGGATCATAGGCGCTGATATTGCCTGATGTTCCTTTCGACAAACCGGCAGAGCTCATTTTCTTCCCGTAATCTACAATTTCCTGTCGTTCTTTTTCCATTAACATACTTCGTTTTCCTCCTTATACCGTCGTATTCACTCTATCTCGATTTGTTTTCCATATTTCATAATACTCCTGTATGAGCGATCCCTTTTGCGGTTTATAGATTTTGTATGAACGCTCATTTGTGTCTGTATGAATATTCCAATAAGAATTGCATACAGACACACAGCCCATAATAGATGCCTGATGAAAATGATCCGGCAGTACCAGAGCCTTCTGCGTCAGATCGCTGAGATGCTGACACAGCATATCCGATTGAAAACCGCCACCGCAGCCCAGAATCTTATCATGCTGTATCGGCAGCATCTGCAGCAGCTGTCGATACTGATAAGAAATAGAGCAGGCGATATCTCCCACCAGCGCCCATGCTAGATCTATTCGATGCAAATCGGCGCGGAATGGCGGGCGCATGAAGAAGCCGCCGTTTTTATAGCCGCAGGCGTGTTCAAAATCCAGAGAGGAAAAGGATGCGGTGCATTTTATGCTGGTTACTTCCTTCAAAGCTGCCTCCAGATCCTCATAGCTCACACCGTCAAAGAGCAGATTTCGTATGCGCTGATAGTTCAATCCTGTTACACCGGGATTTGTTTCCATCTGATACATGCTTCCCTTTAACCAGGAATCCGTCCAGCAGCGCTCCTGCGGATCACAGTATCGTTCTGTTCTCAGCGTCACCACCGGAGACGTTGTTCCTGATACAACAGCAATATCCCCTTCCTGCATACCGGCTCCCAGCACTGCCACCTGCGTATCTGCCCCACCTACAAGAAAGGGAATGTCATAGGCGATCTTAAGCTGCTCCTTCATATCCTCCTTGACAAACCCCAGAAGAGAGCCGGCATGCAGCAGGGGCGGCATCGTAAGCTGCTCCAGCTTGAACCGCTTGATCAGCTCTTCGCTCCATTGCTGCGTACCGATATCATACAGCTGTGTTTCACAAGCCTGCGAAGGCTCGATGGCGAGCTTTCCACATAAAACATAGCCAATCCATTCGCTCAGACTTGTAAAGGTTTGTACCTGATCGAAAATTTCTTTTCTGCGTTTCGACAGGCCCATAAGCTTGGCAGCAGGAAAATCCTCTGTAACCCAGCGCCCTGTTTTCTCATAGATCCCGTCCTTCTCTATCTCTGCCATCCACGCTCTACCCCGGTTATCAATATTGGGAAGTCCATAGAAGTCTTCCTGTTTCCGATTGATGAGGACTATGCTTTCTCTGGCGCCGGAGGAGGATATGGCATCGATCTTGATATTTGGATACATACCGATGATTTCCCGACAAAGCCCTAAGATGTTACGCTTCCAATACGAAGGGTCAAAATACTGCGCATCCTCATATGCATCATCAATATAATAGATATTTTCAAAGGTTTTCACGCAAATCAACACGCCATCCTCACGAACCAGAGCTACTCTTGAATTACCGGTTCCAATATCCACGATCATGTAATGCTTCATAACGGCATCTTCAGGGAGTGATAATTGTATACGATCCGCTCCAGCTGCTCCTGTTTTTTCCAGGCCTTTAAGCGCTCCGTGATGATATCCGACTGATGGTCTGTAACTTCATAGGTTGCTCCACAGATATGCGGTGTCAACAGAACGTTGTCATTTTCTATAATTTTCAAATCATCTGACAATGGCGGCTCGCTGTTCAGCACATCCAGAAGAATTCCCTTAATGCGTTTCTCTCTTGCCATATCCTGCAATGCTTCCATATCTACGACAGCACTTCTTGCGGTATTCACAAAAACAGCATCCGATTTCATCGTATACAGCAAGTCTCTTGAAATCAGCTTCTCTGTAGCAGGCAGTACCGGCAGATGAATGGAAATGATATCACATGCGGCAAACAGCTCCTGCAGCTCACATTTTGTATATGGCGTATCATTGACATATGGATCGTAATAGCTGATACTGCACCCGAATGCATCCAGCAGGTGTGCAGCCGCTTTCCCCACTGCTCCAAAGCCGACAAAACCAACGTGTTTGCCATGCAGCTCATTCCCCATCCATGTATAATACGGTGTTGTTCCTTCTATCCATTGTCCGTCCCTGATCCATGCAGTTGCAGGAAGCAGCTTGCGCATATAGGCGATCAGCATCCCCACCAGCATTTCCGCTACAGCTGTTGCATTGCGGGCCGGAGTACACAAAACCGGTATCCCATGAGCACTACATGCCTCTACATCAATATTTGCTGGATTTGCACGGCAGTCACCAATCACCTTTAGTCCTTTATAATTGGATAAAACAGCTTCCGTGATGCGATCCAGCTCCGTAATCAGAATATCCGGCTGTACCGTTTTCAGCGCCTCCAGCATTTCTTTTTCATAAAAGCGTTCACCTGTTTTATTCCATGGATCATATACCACCTCTTCAAACAGCTCCTGCAGCTCCTGCAGCCTGCTTTCAGACATGGGAGCACGTACGTAAACCTTCATAAACCGACCTCCTTATCAATAAAACTGCGATACAGCTTCATCAAAATAAGCTGCAACATCGTATGCACTATATACACCTTTATCTGTTATAACACCATCGATCAGATAGGGTGGAGTGATGTCAAAGGATGGATAAATCGCTTTAACACCGGGCAGGGTATTGTTGATACCGCGATAACAGAGTACCTGCTGCGGATCGCGTTCCTCGATTATGATATCCGCCTTGCTGTGCTTATCTGCATCCGGTATACCTGTCACAAAATACGGGATATGGAAATATTTTGCCAGAATTGCAATCTGCATGGTTCCGACCTTATTTGCAATATGTCCGTCTCTGGCAATCGTATCTGCTGCAGAGGTAAACAGGGATATCCCCTTGGTTTCCATTGCATAGGCAACCATATTATCGGTAAGCACCGTTGAGGAGAAGCCCATTTCATGACATACACTGGAGGTCAGCCGCGCACCCTGCAGGTAGGGTCTTGTTTCCGCATGATAAAATTCCACCTGTCGGTTTCTGCGTTGTGCAACGCGACACATCATACCTACAATCGTTTCTCCAAAGCACTGTGTCAGCACACGGCCTCCCTCCGGTATCTGATCAACCAGATATTCCGCTACCTTTTCCATTGTCGCATATCTGCGATTCAATGAATCCAGTGTTCTTTGTATGATGGCCTCTACCGCATTCTCCCCCCGATCGATTGCCGCATAGGCTGCCTGCAGGCATCCGTTTGTTATGACACGGTAGCGGTTCGCAGTCGTAATTCTGGCTGTAGCGATATCCTCAGCTGCAGTCTTCAGAAACTCCTTTTGCTCCCTCTGGTCTGCATTTCGTATCTGCCATGCCGCCAGTGCCATCCCCATACCGGCTGCCGTATACGGCCCGGCACTTTGCGTCACCATGTCCCGTATCGCCTGAACGACCTCCCGATAATCCTTACATTCCACATAGCGGATAACACTCGGATAAATTCTACGATCCAGTATACGAACCATACCGTTTTCAAACCATGCCACATGCTCATATTGCAGCAGATATGCAAGCCCCTTATCCTGTCTTTCCATTGTATCAGCTTCCTTCCTTATCGTTGTTATCCCCTCATAGCGCGCAGCATGCAGCGCCCTCTATCTATCTCATTAGCGTGCTGTACTAAGCTCCTTACTTTATAAAGCAAATACAGGCATGCCTGCATGCAGAGAACGTGTGGATGTGCTGTTGCACCGTATATGCCCAAAGCAATACACACAATCTCTCAAAATCATCTGCTCTATGAACAAATCATTTTAAATTGTTCACTTACTTCCATTCCCTCACAAATCACCTTTCGATTCCGTATCAGCCAGATTCCCATTTTCAGCAATGCACGTTCAAAGGCTACACGCTTATCTATCTCTTTGATCGAGGTGACCTCCATAACCTTAGAATCCCCCACAACCCTGCGAATAATTTCCGTACCAGCATAGCCAAGGGAATCGTTCATGATTTCTCTGAGATAGTGCTGTTTAAATTCCTTTGTACGATACAGCGGACATTCCACACATTGTTCATAAACCTTCGACAGCTTTTCCATGGTCAGATCAATCGTATCTGCCACGGCATGGCAACACCAGGTGAGAAATTCTGTATGCTGCGGTTCTATGAATTGTATTCTCGCCCAGGCGAAGAAGAGATTGCCAATCACATTTCCGATGTCATATCCCATTGGTCCGTAAAACGCAAACTCCGGATCAATGATTTTTATTCCATGCTCATTGATGAAGATGGATCCGGAATGCAGGTCTCCATGCACCAGTGCCTGCGCATGGTTCATAAAACGATCTCTCAGCTGGGCAACATCGGCTTTCAGCAGTTCATTCTCATATAAAAATTCTTTCACAAACTCCTCATTCTCCGGTAATACGATATTACGATTCTTGTAATTATCATATGGCTCTGTAAGCACAAGATCTTCTGTAATATCACACAGCTCCTTATTCAGAAAGAGCTTGACATTATCTTTTTTCACTGCCCGATCCAGCACCAAATCTGTTGTCGGCAGAAGTGTCCGTGCCAGAAATTCTGCAATATTTTCTGCAAAGTGGGGAAAGACTCGACCTTCCATCAGCTCTTTCCTCATATTTTTATAGGCCGAGATATCCTCCATTGCCAGCACGCACATTGTTTCATCATAGGCATAAACCTTTGGTACAAAGCCCTCTGCCAGCATCCCCTCCAGTTTGAGAATCTCCGCTTCAATCTTATTACGGTATACATCCAGCGCTCTTCCGGATGAGCGCAGGTATTTATCTGCCTGCTTTATGATGATGGATTTTCCACTATCCGGATTCCATACACGGAAAACATAATTGATGTTTCCATCACCGATTTCCTCTGCCTGCAGCACCTCACCCTTTTGAAAGTATTGCAGCTTGGAGGTGACATAGCATGTTACTTCCTCCACATCCAGCAACATGTGATGCTCATAGTTATTCATATACATTTCCACCTTATATTCGTTCTATGCTTCCGTTTCAATTCGTTCTTTTTTCGTTCTGATATCCTTAAATTTCGGAAATCCGATGATGATAAAGACGATTCCGAAGACAATCATCAGCATGGAATACCAGTTATAGCCCATGATAGCGGTTGGTGATACATTCGCCAGACCTCCGGCTACCAGCAGTTGCCCGGCATATGGCAACAGACCGTTGAATGCGGAGGAGAACAGATCCAGAATACTTGCGACACGCGATCTTGAGATATGGAAATTATCCGCTATATCTCTGGCAATCGGACCGGCTGCGATAATCGATATCGTATTGTTGGTAGTCGCAATATCTAGAAGACTTACCAGAGCCGCAATAGACAGCTCGCCGCCTTTGGATGATTTAGCCCCTTTGGTCAGCTGATTCATCAGGAAATCCATACCGCCAAAGTGCTTCATCAGCTCTACCATACCGCCGACCATAACAGCGATCAGTGCCATATCCTCCATACCGATGGCACCGTCATGAATAATCGTAAGCGACTGTATCAGGGTAAATCCGCCATTGAAGCATCCGATGACCACTCCGGATAAAATACCGATAATCATCACGACTACAACATTTAAACCGATCAGGGACAAGGCAATGACCAAAATGTATGGAATTATGTTCACAAAGCTGAAGGAACCGATATTTCCAAGACTCACATCGCCTCCTGACTGGATAGCGAGCAGAATCACATTGATGACTACGGCAGGCAGAACCATGAGTATATTCGCTTTGAATTTATCCTTCATGGACACCTCCTGTGTTCTCGTTGCGGCAATCGTCGTATCGGATATAAAGGAAAGGTTATCTCCAAACATCGCACCGCCGACAACGGCTCCGGCTAACAGACAGACATTGATGCCCGTTTTATTGGATATATCAACTGCAATCGGCATAAGTGCGGCAACGGTTCCCATGGATGTTCCCATGGAGAAGCTCAACAGACAGCCGATCAGGAAGATTCCGGGCAGAATCAGATTTCCGGGAAGAATAGTAAGTCCCATATTTACAATAGAGTCAACGGCCCCCATTCCCTTTGCGACTCCGCCGAAAGCTCCGGCTAGCAGGAAAATCAGAACCATCAGAATCAGGGTTTCTTCTCCGCCTCCTTTACAATACAATGCAATTTTTTCCTCAAATGGTGTTTTCTTATCTCTTTTGTTTAACAGTAATGCGACTCCGGATGCGATGGCGATTCCCGTCATCAGCGGCATGTTGTCAAAGCTTCCTGTACCTAGCCCCGTACCCATGTACGCAACAAGGAATACAATCAGCGGCAGCAATCCAAGAAAGCTGCCTTTCTTTTCATTTTTCATAGTACCTCCTCAAGTATCACATGATTATTAAGTAGCTTCATCCTCGGCAGCTGTCCAGTGCTACCCTCCCTTCTCAAATATTGTTTTCTGACCGAAATGAAACCCCCTACAACGAAAATACAACATATTCAGTCACATGTCAACACTTTTATGTTACATTTTGTTGTTTTATATGTGGTTATCCTTGCATTTTATGTTGGATATTGTTATATTATAGATGTCGATGTGACTTTCTGTTTGATAATATGGGATTTTGAAGGAGGATGATTGACCATTTCCAAATAAACTTATATAATATTCATAGAAATATTACGATAAGAAAGAGGGAAGACGTATGTTAAAGCTAGAACGGCAGCTGTTTATTGAAAAGGAGCTGCATGAAAAGGGCAGTGTTCTTGTTTCCGAGCTGAGTAAGGTGCTGGATTGCTCAGAAGAGACAATACGCCGGGATATTAAGGAAATGGAAGCGGCTGGTAAGCTCAACAAGATACATGGAGGTGCCTATCTGCCGGATAAATACGACAAGGGTGTACCGATTGAATTACGTGAATCATTCTTTGCCAGTGAAAAGGAACAGATGGCAGACAAGGCGGTGGATATCATCAAGGATCATTCTGTCATTATGCTGGATTCCAGCACGACATGTCTGAAGCTTGCGGAGGCAATCATCTCATCCGGAAAATGTATTACATTGATCACCAATTCGCTGCGTATCAGTTCTCTGTTTAATTCACAGTCATCCAATGTGAATCTGATTTGTCTGGGTGGACAGCTTCATCGGGCAACTGCATCCTTTACCGGGTATCGGACAACGGATACGCTGAAGCAGAATTTTGCGGATATCTCCTTTATCTCCTGTCCGGCACTGCATCTGCAGCATGGCCTTTCCGATAACAATCTGAATGAGGCAGAGGTGCGTAAGCATATGCTGGAAAATTCCCACTATAAAGTTCTGATTGTCGATCATACGAAGTTTGATTCCATATCGGACGTCCTGTTTTATGAGCTGGCAGCAGTTGACCTGCTGATAACCGATCAACCGCTGAGTGAGACATGGGAGGAGTATTGCAGAAAGTCATCTATCGAAATTATTTATTCGTAAATACGATAGGAGGACATCATGAGAAATTTTACGTATCACAACCCTGTACGGATTCTGTTTGGCGATCATGCACTGGATCAGCTTCCTGATCTGTTCAGGGAATTTCATGTTTCAAATCTTTTGCTGGTATACAGCGGAGATTTTATCAAAGAGCTTGGTATCTGGGATGCTGTTCGTGATACCTGTGTTCAAAGCGGCATTGCCTTCTATGAAGAGGGCGGTGTTGTTCCGAATCCGAAAATCGAGCTTGTACGTGAGCTGATTGTATTGGGAAAGGAAAAAAAGATTGATTTTGTCCTTGCCGTAGGTGGAGGCAGCTCGATCGATACAGCAAAGGCAGTGGCCGCAGGGATACCCTATGAGCATGATGTGTGGGATTTCTTTGAATATGCTGCCGTTCCTGAAACAGCTGTACCAATAGGTGTTATTACCACCATTCCTGCGAGTGGCTCCGAATGCTCCAACTGTTCGATCATTTCCAATGGGCTGCACAAATGCGGTATTGAATACGATTGTATCATTCCGAAATTTGCCATCATGAATCCAGAGTATACCAGAACGCTTCCACCCTATCAAACATCAGCTGGAATTGCGGATATTCTCTCTCATATGCTGGAGCGCTATTTCACCAATACGGAGCATGTTGATACGACAGATTATATGCTGGAGGGCACAATGCAGGCACTCATGGTGAATGCCCGCCGTTTGATGAAGCAGCCGGATGACATTCATGCGCGTTCTGAGGTACAGTGCCTCGCCTTTATCGCGCACAATAATTTGCTGGATATCGGCAGAGAGAGCGATTGGGGAGCGCACCGTATTGAACACGAGCTGAGTGCACAGTATGGAATTACGCATGGAGAAGGTATGGCTGTAGTAACCATCGCATGGGCCCGCTACATGGCTGCGCATCATCCGGATAAGCTGGCGCAGCTGGCTAGCAGAATTTTTGATGTCGATCCATATGTTTACACAAAAGAAGATATGGCCTATATCCTTGCGGAGAGGCTGGAGGAATTTTTCCGGTCGCTGCATCTGAAAACCACCTTGCATGAGATGGGAATCGATGATGCACATTTTGAGGAGATGGCTAATCGGGCCACCCATAATGGTGAAGACTGTGTTGGACATTATGTGGCGTTGAATAAACAAATTATTGTGGATATATTGAAGATGGCGTTATAAAAAACTTATATTCACTAAGGAATTAAATAGTCATTGAATTTGCTTTCTAAAAAAACTAAGTCAGTAAAAGCTTCACAAAAAAAAGGTATCTGTAAAGAAGGATTGCAACGTCCTTCCAGATACCTTTTTGTTTTTTTATAATGTGTTTTATCAAATCTGAGTTTTTAAATATGCGAAGATAAACGCATCCAGATCGCCATCCATAACACCCTGTACATCACTGGTTTCACAACTGGTCCTGTGATCCTTCACCATGGAATACGGATGGAATACATAGGAACGGATTTGTGAACCCCACTCATTGGCTTTCTGCTCACCCTTAATTTCCGCCAGTCGGGCTTCCTGTTCCTCAATCATCTTCTGATATAGACGACTTTTCAAAACACGCAGCGCCTCTTCGCGGTTTTCATGCTGGCTTCGTCCATTCTGGCAGGTAGCTACCAATCCGGTTGGCTTATGCACCATGCGGACTGCAGAATCGGTCTTGTTGATATGCTGACCACCGGCTCCACTGGCACGCTTGGTCTCCACAATCAGATCCTCCGGTTTGATTTCAATTTCAATCTCATTGTTAAACTGTGGCATAACGTCCAGAGAAGCAAAGGACGTATGTCTTCTTCCACCGGAATCAAACGGTGATATACGCACCAGACGGTGAACACCCTTTTCCGCTTTCAGATACCCATAGGCCATATCCCCTTCCACAAGGAAAGTCACGGATTTGATTCCTGCCTCTTCTCCCGGTAGATAATCCAGCACACTGACCTTGAAGCCTTTTTTTTCAGCCCAGCGTGAATACATGCGATACAGCATATCAGCCCAGTCGCAGGACTCTGTTCCGCCAGCTCCCGGATGCAGTTCCAGGATTGCACTGGAGTGATCATATTCATGAGATAGAAGAATCTTGATTTCAAAATCATCAAAGTTCTTTTCCATTTCCAAATACTCTGCTTCAAACAGCTCAAAAATTTCATCATCATAATCTTCCTTCAAAAGATCATGTGTTTCTTCCAGCCCTTCCAGCGCACTGTTCAGCCTTTCATAGCTTTCCACAATGTCCTTGATACCGTTCAGCTGACGAATCAGTGTTTGCGCATGCTGGGGATCACTCCAGAAATCATCCTGCAGCGTCATGCTCGTCAGCTCTTGAATCTTATGTTTTTTTTCAGCTAAGTCAAAGTGACTCACCAAGCTGTGCAAGCTTCGCCTGATGAGTGTTCACCCCCTGTTTAATTTCGTATAGTTCCATATTAGTTTTCCACTTTTCTTTCTACCTGTACCTTCAGAGCGAAGAATACAACCTCACGTGCAATACGTGCCTGCATTTCCTCAAACATTTCATATCCTTCCTGGATATAGGCCTGTAAAGGATTGTTCTGTGCATAAGAGCGCAGGTGAATACCGTTTCTCAGCTTATCCATGATATCAATGTGCTCAATCCAGTTACGATCCATGTTTCGCAGTACGATGGTTTTTTCAAACTGCTTAAATTCATCACGGATATCCTTGATTTTATCATCATATAATGTGAAGATTTTCTCTGCACAATATGTTGTTACGTCATCCTTTTCCTTACCCTGGATTTCCTCCAGCTTCAGATTGTCCTTTTCTTCCAGCCCGAGCAGCTCCAGCCCCTGCAGAACACCTGCATAGTCCACGCTTTCATCATGACGGGTATGGTCTACATTTGCATCCACCACACTATCGATGACACGGTCAATCATATCACGAACGATGCCGTGAACATCCTCATTTTCCAGAACGAAATTCCGCTGTTCATACATGATTTCACGCTGCTTGCGCAATACATCATCATAATCCAGCAGCTGCTTACGAACATCATAGTTATAGCCCTCGACACGTTTCTGTGCCTGAGAAATGGATTTTGTAACCATCTTGGATTCGATCTGTGCATCTCCCATGGATTCAAACAGCTTTTCAAATTTATCGCCACCGAAACGAATCATCAGCTCATCCTTTAAGGATACATAGAAGCGGGAATATCCTGGATCTCCCTGACGTCCGCTACGCCCACGAAGCTGATTGTCAATACGTCTTGATTCATGACGCTCACTTCCCAGTACCACCAGTCCGCCAAGGGCTCTGGATTCATCGGTCAGCTTGATATCGGTACCACGCCCCGCCATATTGGTTGCGATGGTTACAGATTTCGGGCGACCTGCCTTCGCGATGATTTCTGCTTCTCGTGCGTGGTTTTTCGCATTCAGCACCTCATGCGGAATCCGCTCTTTACGCAACAGCTCATGCACCAGCTCACTGGTCTCAACGGAAATCGTACCGACCAGAACAGGCTGCCCCTTTTCATACAGCTCCTTAACCTCTTTTACCAGGGCGGCAAATTTCAGTCTTGGGTTTGCGAAAATCGCATCCGGATAGTCGATACGCTGTACCGGTCTGTTTGTAGGAATCTCAATAACACGCATATTATAGATATCCAGGAATTCCTCTTCCTCGGTTTTCGCCGTACCGGTCATACCGGCAAGCTTATCATACAGACGGAAGAAGTTCTGGTAGGTGATGGTTGCTAGGGTACTTGTCTCTTCCTTGATGGATACGCCTTCCTTGGCCTCGATTGCCTGATGCAGTCCATCGGAATATGCACGGCCCGGCATCGTACGTCCGGTAAACTGATCGACGATGACGATTTCATCATCCTGTACGACGTACTCTACCTCATTTTTCATGATATAGTTAGCCTTCAATGCCTGTGTTATATGATGTACCAGCTGAGTGTGATCCACATCATAAAGATTTTTGATTTTGAAGTAACGCTCTGCGACACTTACACCCTTTTCACTCAGCATAATCTGACGGGTTTTTTCATCAATTTCAAAATCATCGCCCTTCAGACGTTTTGCGAATGCATCCGCCTGCAGATACAGGTTTGCTGTTTTCTTCGCTCCACCGGAAATGATCAGCGGTGTTCTGGATTCATCGACCAGAATGGAATCGACCTCATCGACGATTGCGACATGCAACCCACGCAGGACACGGTCCTTCACATCGGTAACCATATTGTCACGCAGATAATCAAAGCCTAGCTCTGAGTTTGTGGTATATGTAATATCACAGTTGAATGCATCACGCTTTTGAGAAGGAGTCAGCGGGCGGGAGTTTACTCCGACAGTTAAGCCCAGGAATCGATAAATCTGCCCCATCCATTCCGCATCACGGCCTGCCAGATAATCGTTGACAGTAACAACGTGTACACCCTTACCGCTTAAGGCATTCAGATACACACACATGGTGGAGGTCAGTGTTTTACCTTCACCGGTTTTCATCTCTGCAATATCGCCCTGATGCATCGCGACCGCCCCCATAATCTGAACCTTATACGGGTACTCACCAATGGTACGGCGGGCAGCTTCACGTGATGTCGCAAAGGCTTCTACCAGCAGACTGTCGAGTGATTCCCCTTCCTCATATCTATGTTTGTACTCCTGTGTTTTTTCTCTCAATGCATCATCACTTAACGCTTCCATGTCATTTGCCAGTGCCATGACCTGTTCTGCAGTCTTTTCCAGATTATGCAATGTCTTTTTTTCACCGTTTAATAAACGTTCGATAAAATTAGCCATTCAAGACCCTCCATTACTTCTTTATAAGTTTATATCGCCTGTTTCAAAACTTCATATAGCCTTATCTATTGTAACACAAAGTGTGTTTCAATAACACTGCATACAGGCAATTTCGGCAGAATTTACATTTTGTTTCTTTTTTCCATAACATTTGTGTGAGCATCCCGTGCAGTCATCCGGATGCTGTTATTTTTTTCGGAGGTATCTGCGTGTCATAACGTCGCAATCCATTGAGAAATTTCTGAATTACTGTGGCGTGATCTGAATATAGTTATCAGGAGTATAACAAAAAACAGCTTCTAGCAACGTATTGTTTCCAATCCTGCAACACAGGAAAAGGGGACAGCCCATAGCTACAGCCGGATATCTGCCCCACATCATGAATATTTTTATTTAGTAATAATCTCAGCTTTACACGTTGATACAAATGTCGGATCACTGTTATTCGCACCTACCAATACCACCATTCCGAATTCATTTCTTATTACAGTTCCCTGTCCTACCGTCTGGCCGCCGGCGTTAATATCAACACCTGTGGTTCCGACTGGAAGGTACGAGCGTATAGCGTTTTCGCAGGCAGCACCGCATCCGGTTGGAGCGGGCACAGGTGCAGGAAGATAGGTGATAGCTTCATTATACGTTGCGCTTGTAACTCGCACAGAAGCAATTCGACAGATAGATACAGCCTCTTGCGGTACTCCCTGTGCGTTGGTAAGCTGCAGAAGACCATAATCCGGTGCGTACAGCAAAGAGCCTGCACGTCCGCTGGCGTTATTTCCGCTTTCCATTGCGACTATAATCGTATCAGTTGGATAGAGCTGAATTATTTGTAGCAATATATTGCTCATCTGCTGAACACATGAGCAGTCAACGCCATTGCCGCTGGAACCTGTCGGTCCGGTTGCTCCCGTATTTCCGGTATTCCCGGTTGCGCCAGTTGCTCCTGTTGGACCTGGTACACCGATTCCCGTAGGCCCGGTTGCTCCCGTATTTCCCGTTGCGCCGGTTGCTCCTGTTGGGCCAGTTACACCGATTCCCGTAGGCCCGGTTGCTCCCGTATTTCCAGTATTTCCCGTTGCGCCGGTTGCTCCTGTCGGACCTGTGATTCCAATACCTGGCGGCCCCATTGGCCCTGTATTTCCTGTTGCTCCCTGAAAGCCTCTTGGTCCACGCGGCCCCTCACAGCAGCAATCACAACCGTAATCACAGCAGTCAATCTCATCATAGAACATATTTCCACCTCTCTTTCAAACCATAGTATCCCATATGGTCATTACAGAATATGATAAAATTCTGCTATCTGTAGCTGTCATTCCCCTATCCGAAAGGAAATATCGTTCGAGTATGATGAAAAAGAGATATCTGTTCCATAACAAAAAAATAACTGTGACAGCCATGGATATGGAATCACAGTCATTCTGTTTTTCTACGCCTTAACGATGTTGTGAGCCTGCAGGCCACGGTCAGTTTCAACTACCTCAAATTCAACCTCTGCATCTGCATCGATTGTTTTGAAACCTTCCATCATCAATTGTGAATAGTGGAAGAATACATCTTTTCCATCTTCTAAAGTGATGAATCCGTATCCTTTTTCCTGGTTAAACATTTTTACTTTTCCTCGCATTGCTTCAAATCCTATACCTTTCTATGCTTGATCTACTGCATACCATCATTATAGACAGTTTACAAGTGAAAATCAATCAAAAAATTGTGAACTTTTTGAAAAAATTATCATAGTTTTGTAATATGTTTCTCATTTTTAAACAGTTTTTCATTTTTGTGTAAATATTACATATACAAAGAAATATCTTTCATTTATAGGACAGGCTAAATGCAATGTATTATCATTTTACAAATGTGGAATCCGTTGGTTTTTAATATTACAACTACCTTGTGATTTTTTTGCAACACCCTCCCTCAAATGGATAAATATCCTATCCCTTATCAAGTACGTTATTGGTGTGAGCTACAGCAAATTGAATCTATTCATGATGATATTCCAAGCTTTTTCGGCAAACAAAAAAAGTCAGGAGATAGCATGCAGCGCTCCTGACCTTCCATTACGCTTTCTCTACATTTCTGGCCTGCAGTCCCTTGTCGGAATCTACGGTGTCAAAGGTTACTTCCTGACCTTCTTCTAACGACTTATAGCCTTCCTGTTGAATATGAGAATAATGAACAAAAATATCCTTTCCATCTTCTCCGTTAATAAATCCATAGCCCTTTTCAGCATTAAACCATTTTACTTTGCCTTTCATTTCTGACTTCACCTTCCTGTATCTATGTCAAAGTATAGAGAACATCCCTTTTCTTTTCAAATCTTTTTTATCGCAGGATTCGACAAAGCGGGGATTCGCACAAAGCGCTAGTGCCTCTATCTTATACGTATGCTTCTGCAGCAGATCATATGCACAAAGGAGCGTATTTCCACTCGTAACAACATCATCCACGAGCAGCAGTCTGGTTTTCGGCAGAACGATATCCGGCTTCATTTTTATTACCTGGGAAATGTTTTTGCGATTTTCAAAGCTTTGCATGGACTGCTTGTGATTGCAAGTCTTATAAAACGGTTCCATGGTTTCTAGACGGCAGGAATGCAGCATTTCCTTTACCGGATGAAAGCCGCGCTCGATGGTTTTCTCTTCACTTGACGGCATAAGCACGATGGTGTAGTGTCGAAATTTATCATTGATTTTTTCCATGATGTCATGGAAAAACACATCTCTTAGAGCTGTATCCAGCCCTTCCTTATATTGAAATATCATATTTTCCAGAAAATCATTATATACGTATGCGATATGCAGCGATATGTCATGCAGCTTTACCGTCTTATTCAAAACGGCTAGCTCATGACGACAGGCTCCGCACAAAAGGGCATCCTGGCGGAGAAATTCAAACAGTGTCTGCTTATTTGTTATCTCCTCCATACAGAGACGGCACCATTCCTCCTTCATTCTGCACCACCACCGTTCATTAACTGTAATGCCCGGATACAGCGCTCGATATCTCTGGTTTTTCTTGTGCACAGGAACAGACCTTTCCCTGTCGGCATTTCGATATTACGTCCCACACGGCCAATCATTTGAATTAGGCTCGCTTCATTGAATACCGGATGATCGGCATGATAAATCACAACATGTACCCCCTTGATGGTGATGCCTCTTTCCAAAACAGTGGTCGCTATCAGACACTCATAGCGCTTTTCATGGAATTTTTTAAGAATTTTTTCTTTATCCTGAGTTTTTGATGTAAAGGAAGTACAGCGAAACAAAACGCGCAGCCATCTGCTTAGCTGCTCAGCTAAAGCAATCGTTGGCATAAACACCAGAGTCTGTGCGCCTTCCCTTTTCTGTTGCTTCAAAAATCGAATAAGGAAATACAGCTGTATAGAAGGCAAAGCTGCTTTCACATCAGGCACGATCAAGGGATAACCATGCGGTCTTTGAAACAGCTCGACCATCTGGAGCCGTCCCTGCTTAACATCGCTCAGCATTTCCTCATCCGGTGTAGCGGTTAAATACAGACGGTTTCCAATACAGGCATGCATTGCAATCTGCTTCAGCACAGCATTGCCACGATAGGGAAAGGCATCGACCTCATCCATGATCAATAAATCAAACGCCGCGTGATAGCGATACAGCTGATGCATTGTGCATATGATCAGATCACCCTCGGTGACATCGGTATATCCCTCGCAAACCGCAATAACCTTCAGATTTTTAAACGCATCCTGCATTCGCTCCCGTATTTCCAGAACAACCTGACGGCGGCTGATGGCAAAGCCTACCTTGTAGCCTTTCGCTAGGCTTTGCTTAATCGCCTCCATGACCAGCTCCGTTTTACCGGCACCACAGGCTGCGTATACCAGCACATCCTGGTGATGATTCAGGTACATTACAATTTCTGAAGCACACCGCTTTTGCGCAGGAGTCAATGGATATTTCAGCTGATAGGATGTATGGATAACTTTTTTCTCTCTATTTTTCCTTTCCGGCAGTTCCCCTACTTCAATTCTTCCAAACATGATGCATTTTCGGCAGTACCAGCCCCTGGCATCTTTATAAAAATAACGTTCCTCCGTATTTCCGCAACGCAGGCATTGCATACTATCACCTCCATACTTCTATACGTATGAAAGAGGTGAAAGTCCTAAAAAAAAACAGAATTTTTTCATTCTGTCCCTCTTTAAGAATCAAGCATGGAATACAGCTTTCACTTACCTGAGTATAATTCCTGCATTTATCAATAAATTCGTTGATCATTATTATAATAACACATATCTTACGAATATAACGTATAAAATTCAGTTCCTGTAATCTTCCTTTGACATTTGAATGAGAAATATTATAATTATCATGAACAGCGCCTGTAGATTTTCTTATCGCATAACAGCAGGCCAGGAGGAATAAAGATGATTGTATTATTAGCAGGAGGAGCCGGATACATTGGTTCCCATACAGCAGTTGAATTATTAAATGCCGGACACGATGTAGTAATCGTTGATAATTACTGCAACAGCTCACCGGAAGCGATTACTCGTATTGAGGAAATCACAGGAAAAAAAGTGAGAGCATACAATGCAGATATCAAGGATAAAGCCTCCATGCAGAAGGTCTTCAATGATAACAGAATTGATTGTGTTATTCATCTCTGTGGTCTGAAGGCTGTAGGAGAGTCTGTACAAAAACCGGTTCTATATTATCGCAACAATATAGATACAACATTGACAATCTTGGAATGTATGAAGGAAGCGGATGTACATCAGTTCGTATTCTCCTCCTCTGCCACCGTTTATGGAGAAGAAAATGACATCCCATATGTTGAAACAATGAAGCGCAAAAGCTGTTCCAGCCCATATGGATGGACAAAGTTCATGATGGAACAAATACTGGAGGATGCCGCAAATGCTGATCCTGAGCTTTCTGTTGTTCTATTGCGTTATTTCAACCCGATTGGTGCTCACGAATCAGGAAGAATCGGGGAAGACCCACAGGGAATTCCGAACAATTTAATGCCTTATATCGCGCAGGTAGCCGTTGGCAGAAGAGATCATTTAACTGTTTATGGAAATACGTATCCGACACCGGATGGAACCTGCCGCAGAGATTATATTCATGTCGTTGATCTTGCGGAAGGACATGTAAAAGCTGTTGAATACAGTGAAAAGCATAAGGGCGTTGAAATATTTAATCTTGGTACAGGCATTCCATATAGTGTTCTGGATGTAATCAAAGCATTTGAAAATGTAAATAACATAAAAATTAACTATGAGTTTGGAGAAAATAGAGCAGGAGATCTTCCGGAATTCTGGGCGAATGCAGATAAAGCAGACAAGGTATTGGGCTGGAGAGCGACGCGTTCCCTTGAAACCATGTGTAGGGACACGTGGAACTGGCAGAGTCAAAATCCACAGGGTTATCTGACAAAGAAATAGCTAGCCGTAGCTTTAACAGGAACAGCACCATCGTATGATGCGCATAAGCTGTTTCTTTTTTTTCGTATATAAAAATTCCATGCTTAAAATAACCTGAAAAAGGCCATGACGAAAGTACTGCCCTAACGCATGACCTGTTTTCCTGACAGTTTTATTTTTTAACGCTGCATCACATTTAATAATCCAGACGTCTGTAATAGCGGCGGATATCCATCGGATGCCTTGTTTCTCTTTCCATATAAGCATCGATCCGGTTATTTACCGCATGCATCACCAGATGGGATATGTGCTTTCTGTATTTTTCACTGATTCCCTTCAGCTCATAATCCCTTGTATCAATAATCGTATAATTCTCGCAGATCCTTGGCAGGAAATCAGCAACCCGCTTTGACAACGGCCGCTGTGCATCCTCCCCTATAAACACGGTAACCGGTGTTTCCTTTGTGATGATTTCAAACATACCGTGGAAGAACTCTCCGGATGTAATGGACTTTGTCTTGATCCACAGCTGCTCCTCCCAATAGCACATTGCATAGGAATACGTTGCACCCCACTGGTTCCCAGCCCCCACAAAATAATGGATGGGATCATTCCAGTGCTTCTTCGCAAATTCCTCTCCGAAAGCATCGGCCTTCTTTTCCACATCAATCAGTGCCTGTGCTAGATGTGCTTCAAACTCCGCATACATAGCATCACAATCTGCAAACTCCCCATTGTTCTGCATGAATCGATCCGCAACCATAAAGAATTTCAGCTGCTCATTCACCGGATACGCAATTTCATAATCAACCAGCTTTGCCAGCTCCGTTGTATCAATATCAATGAATCCGATTACCTTTGCCCCGGCTGCCTGCATACGCTTTACAGCCTCTACTACCTCCGCTGTACTGCCGGTAACGGAAGAGGTAATCACGACAGTGCCCTCACCCACACGCTTATTCCCCGTCGTATTGTACTCGGAAGCATTTTCCGCCCAGGTTTCGATTTCTGATTGCTCCTTCATATGAACAGCAGCCTGCATACCGCTTGCCCAGGTACCCCCGATTCCCAGCCAGCAGATATTCCGATATCCCTTTTCGCATATCTCGTCCACAACCTTGTTGATATCCTTGCGGATTGCCAGCGCACCATTGACACTGCTTCTTGCCCATTCTTCATTGAATTTCAGTAACATGTTCATGTCCTCCTCTTTTTTAAATAAATTTATCTTACCCGGCAAGTATACCGAAATAAGCACCAGCGATACCAAGAACCATAGTTCCCAGAATCAACATAATCGGATTGACTTTTTTCTTCAAAAGCCAGTAGTACATCCATGTACCGCCCAGTCCGATCAGCCCGGGCATGATACCATCCAGAATAGACTGCAGGGTGGTAACCTCTTCACCAACCTTACTCAACTCAACATTTAAAGTCGTCCATACCATATCCTTCGACATACAGCCAATGACCATAACACCAAGAATACTGGCTGCCGCAAGCAGCTTATCCATCATGCCGTTTGCCTGCATTCTCTGCAGATATTTGAAGCCGATGCTATAGCCGAAATGTGCACCGAAGTAGCGGATGATAAATGCCGGAACGTTATACATCAGAAAATACACGATTGGTCCGAACATATTTCCGTTCTGTGCCAGTGAAATACCGATACCAACGGCGATAACCCGCAGACAGCCGACAAACACCGAATCACCGATTCCGCTCAGCGGTCCCATCAGTGCCGTCTTAATACTGGAAATCGCCTCACCATCCACTTCACCACGCGCCTTCATTTCCTCCATGGATGCCACGATGCCGCCGACAAAGGGAGCAAGCTGCGGTGTGATATTGAAGAATTCCACATGCCGTGTTAATGCGTCCTTGTAGCCTTCCTCATCTTCTGCATATACCTTTTTCAAAATCTTATTCATCATCATGGCAAAGGCAATATGCATCTGCCGTTCATAATTCCAGGAAAACTCCATTCCCAAAGAGCCCTGGTTAAATGCCATTCTGGTAATATCCGCTTTCTGAATTTTCTTATCAGATTTAGAAGTCATCATCATCGCTCACCTCCACACCAGCTTCTCCAGCTGCGGCCCCCTTCAGATTCATGAAATCAAATTTGACAACGATTAGAATTACCCCCAGTATCGCAACACCAAGCACAGGTACACTCATATAAGCCGCAAGCGCGAATCCCAGAAAATAATAAGGAACATTCTGCTTGTTCACCGTCATACGCATCAGCATTGCAAATCCCAATGCGGGCAGCAGTCCGGCTGCCGCAGCCATACCATCTGTCACGTAGGCAGGAATCGCATTGATCATATTGCCCACTGCTTCACTTCCCAGATAGAAGGCAAAGAACACAAGCAGGAATCTTCGCACGATGGTAATCATACCGATGAGCCAGTGCGTTGCCACAACACCGCTGTATTTTCCCTCTACGGCATAACGGTCCGTAAAACGCAGAATTACAGAATTGAATACATTACAGAAGTTTCCAATTGCCTGTGATACCAGAGCAATCGGCATTGCCAGTGTGACTGCCGTTTCGATTCCCTTCCCCATAGAAATTGCAAATGCCGTTGCCAGAACACCACCAACGATCGTATCCGGTGGAACATACGCTCCGATGCTGACAGCCCCCATAAAGAATAATTCCAGACTTGCGCCGATAATCAGCCCCTGATGCAGGTCTCCCAGCACCAAACCAACCAGCGGTGCAAGAATAATTGGCCGATTGATATACAGGGATCCCAGCTGATCACCAAAGACACCCAGACTTGCAATCAATCCGATTAAGCATGCTTGTACCATGATTTCCTCCTCTTCGCATTTTCATGCTTGCTTCAGGAATTTCATTCCTGTATAGTTGACCCGCATCCGAGCGGGATGTGAACTCTACCGATGCAATACGTGTTCCAGTGGTAGCGAGGATTCTGCCGGTAGCTGCTGAATGAATACAGACACACCGCGCTGCTGCAACTCCTTTAATTCTGCTTCATCCTCATCACTGATGAAGATCGCCTTACTGATCTGACGATATCCGTCCTTTCGGATCGTTCCCCCCAGATTGATACTCTGGATTGCCTGACACCCGGCACTCAGCACATTGGCATCATGAATGGTCTTCACGACCACCAGCAGACGATACTTATCCGTAACTCCGCTATTGATTGCCTTTATGGAATCCTCCAGATTTTTAATGACAAGCTTGACCCCGGAGGGCTTTGCCAGCTTCATAGTCGTTTTGAAAACCTCGTCATTCACAACTGCATCATTGGCAATCAGAATACAGTCCGCGCTCAGTTCATTGGTCCAGGAAAATGCAACCTGCCCGTGCAGCAGACGATGATCCACTCTGCATAATTTGATCATATTTGACACCCTTTCTTTTGCGCTTTTTGCGCTTACTCACATTTAGAAAAAATCCGTTCAGCTATCGTTTCTTACACCCCATGCTCTTTGTGCATCCATATGTCTTCTTTACCAGCATGTGATTACCCTATTGTGCTTTACGATTGCTTTATTTAGGATGCAGCATCTAAAATTCATCCTCCTGCGACGAAATACCCTTGACTGTTTCATTGCAATACATGATTCCCGTTTTCGCTTCTGTGAACAGGCGACGAATCAGCTTATCGGCATCCTCATCGGAAAACAGAAACAGATTCATCAGCATAGGCAGATTCATTCCTGTTATCAGATGGAAATTTGCTTTTCCGATGTAGCTCATGAGTTCATTATTCACACTTCCCCCAAACAAATCCGTACAGGCGATGATTTCCGCATCCGCCGGTATTTCCTCCATAGTTCCTTTAATCATCTCTTTTATGTCCTGCCCGTCCTTCACATAGGCGGTGATGATATGCACATGCTTCTTCTCTCCCAGAATAATGCGGATGGAATCATAAATTCCCTGAGAGAACATCCCGTGACTTGCGAGTATATAATGTCGTTCCATAGGTTCCCTCCTTTCATTCCTCAAAGCTCTTCAGCGTTTTCATTTCCGCAGACCACGGTTTTTCATAATACCGCTGCGTTGCGGTTTCCAGGGACAGATATCCCTGATAGCCGTATTCCGCAAGGACAGCAAGATCCGCTTTCAGATTACGGCTTCCATCCCCCCAGGCCAGATGACCGGTCGGGTTTCCATCCACAAAGTGAATATGGACAATATCGCTTCCAAATGCCGCAAAGTATTCCCGGGGTGTATGCCCCATACGAGCCATTGCCCCAAAATCAAGACACACCTTGAGACAGCTGCTTCCAACCTCGTTTCGATATCGCTGAATGTCCTGAATCGTATTCACAAGACGCGATTCCTCCGGCTGCAGTGCTTCCATAGCTAGTATTACATTTCGCTGTTTTGCATAGTCTGCGATCCTTTTCATCATAGCGATCGAGCGATTCCATGCTTCCTCCACCGCTTCGCTGTAATAGCTCCACCCGCTGGTTACCAGAACCTGACGACACCCAAGCGCACATGCAATATCAATCATCTGCCGATAATAATTGAGTACCTCTTCACGGCGATGTGCCTGCTTGACTGCGATATTGTTCGGCTTTGGATTTGTCTGTTCCGGACAGATACCGATGATGGTTATATGATAGTGAGCACATAGTTTTTTCAGCTGTTCCAGCGAGTCATGATGCCGGGCATCCACATAATAATGCATGGGACCACTCCACAGCTCCACATACTGCATTCCCAGTTTATGGACGGATTGAAAGAAATCCTCCAGTTCATAAAAGCGGTAATGACAGTTCATTGCGCAGAGTCTGTCTTTAAAATTCATCTTCTCCTCCTGCCTTTCGTACATCATTTTCTATATATTCAAAGAGATATGCGATCTCCGATATGGGCAGTTTGACATGGTAATGCTGCAGCATGACTTCAAAGCTCCGGTTGACATCCGCGATGAATCCCTCATGTTGTTCTATAAAGGATGAGAGGTCCGTATATTTTTCCAATGCCGTTTTTGTGACCAGACGTTCCACCAGGAAACAAATATGGATATAAATACCGACAATGGTTTTGCTTTGAAACTTGCGTCCCATCGTGTGCTGAAGCGCACTGACGGAATCACTGACATAATCCAGCAGCTTATCCGCATTCAGAATCGTGATATTTTCCATGACCGACTGCATGGAGAAATTTTTCAACAGCTGGCGGTCAAATTCTTCGATTTCCTCTTCACTCAAATACGGACGGAATACCTGATTCAGCTGTTCGATATTTTCAAAATTCATAATGTCCTCCAGCGTTACACTGTTGACTTTTTTCAGCTTCAGCGAATACGGCTTAATCATCAGTACGACATCATATCTGTGAAATAGAATGTCCTCTGCTCTGTTTTTCATCAGCTCATCAAATTCATAGGAAATCATTTTCAAATCAATGGGACGTGGGAGACTTTCTTTGAACAAGCGGCAGAGCTTCTCTGAAATGACCATACCGGCATCATTTGTGAATACGATTGCTTTTTCCTTTTTTGCCTCTGAGAGTACCTTATAATTGCATTGGTTTTCTGCACAGGCTGTTTCCAGCAGCTCCTCCAGCTCATAATGCTGCTGTATCTTCATACCGATGTTCAGGGCAAGCGAGGTGGAAATGTTGTTGATGACACCGACATTCACACTGTCTGCGATCACCTCACCGATGCCCTCCAGTGACCCCATATCGACAAGCAGGATAATATTTTTCAGATGCGGGTTTTCTTCAATGAAATCGTTCAGCTTACCGCTGATTTCCTGTACCGGTGTGTTCAGCGGCATATCGATAGCTTCAAAGGTATAGGAGTTCAGCAGTGAATTCGCGGCATCGGCAATGGAGCTTGCGGTGGAGTAGCCATGACTCAATATGATGCCCACCGTATCCTGGGAACGGATATCCCGATTGTAGAAATTGATATTCAGCATCAGAAAGATACGATTCATTTCCGACAGGCGCATGTTGATATTGGAATGCAGCTGTCTGGCGATGGATTCTGTCAGAATATATTCGTTGCTCATATTCTCTGCCATTTTCTTTAGACAGCGCTGTATTTCCTTTTGATGATCCTGTTCCCACTGATGCAGTGAGGAGGTGTTTTTCTGTGCAGAAACCAGCATTCTTGCCAGTACATAGGCACAGTTGATCGGCAGGTTGATATTTTTCATGAGCTTCACACTGTTCAGCACACCGATGACTATTTTCTCCATAGCCTCCAGACGGCCGTCATAATACGTTTCCTGAAAAACAAGGATATCGTAGTAATAGCGCAATGCCTTCTGCCCCTGTTCCAGAAAGCCGGTAAAGGTATGGGTATCCATGCAGGATTCTTCGAATGCCTGCAGCAGTTGTTCCCACATGATGAGGATTTTACTGCCGGCTGCGTTTTTCTCCACTGCATCTATACGGATCAGAGAATCGCTGTCCTTGCTGTTTTTTTCCACCTTGAGATGATCGAGCAGCTGGATTGGCAGGTGATATAGACAGATGTCCATGCGCTGCTTAGATATACAGTCCGCAAATGCATTGGCGCATATGGTGCGGATGCATCTGCGCAGCTCATCAATATTGCTTTCAAAATGGCAGCTCATCAGGAAATGCTGAAGGCGTTTTGATATATAAATCGTACGTTCCAGACGTGCCTGTTCTTCCTGAAAAAATTTAATGACGAATTCCAGACGTTCCTCCTCATTACGCTCCTGAAAGGATGGGATGGAACAGATAACAGGAATGCTGAGTAGCAGGCTATGGCAGAAAGCCGTGTGTGGGTCTTCACTGGTGGAGAGAATCAGATGGACACGGGATTCAATTTGTGCCTGATCATCCTGCATTCTTGTAAATTTATTTCTGCTTAAATAGTCTGCCAGCTTTTCCTGACATTCCTCACTCAGGTTACTGGCATCCTCTATACAGAGAATCCCCTCATCCGCCTCCTCCAGCAGTCCCCGCTCTGCCGCTTTCCCATCTGCGGCGCCTTTTCCAAACAGCTCCTCCATCTGTCTGCCTTTATCCTCACCGCGGAATGCCTTTTTGCGTAGCAGCGGTATTTCCTTTCTGGTGGAGGTCATGTGATTCAGACAGTATTCATGTGTGAGTCTTACAAGATAGGATTTTCCACTTCCCATTTCCCCATGGAGAATGACAGGCAATCCCCCCTGTGGATAGGAGAGAGCAGTTTTCAGTTGAGCGATTGGATATTGCAGGCTGCCGTCACAGCCGATTGCTTTTTGAAAATCCTGCAGCTTCGGACTGTTCTGGTTCAGCTCCTTCATCAGCTCACTCAGACTCAGATACTCACAGCTTTTTAATTCCAGCTGATACTTGCGTTCCAGCACACTGCGATCCATATAATAGACGGGTCGGGTACTGATTTTTATGATACGCTCATCCTTTACCAGCTCATTGAGATACTGGGAGGTTAAGGAACGGGAAATGTTTAAAGCGTTGCTGATACTGATTGTTGTAAAACCGCCCAGCTCATTCATCCGCAAGCCCCGGGTTATTTTCTGCAGATATTCCAGAATCTGCAATTTTGATGTTGTGATATTCATAGGAGCACCTCACTTTTCCGGTACCGCTTGTTTACGATACCATTATAGAAATTCACATTGCCCCGTGTCATTAGAGTCCTGTATTTTTGACACTGCGCAATGTTTCCATTCTAACTCAAACACTAAAGCGGTTTCAACACTATACAGTGTTGATTGAAAAGACACTGTTGAAATGGGGGCAACAGTGTCTGTTTAAATTTAAATATTCCAGTATTTGGTATTGCTAATCAAAGAAAACTGATGCTCCTTTCTTTCTGCTTCTGTATTCATAGATAATCAGGGTTATGTATAAAGAAATTTCATTATCTCAACAGGTACCTGCTCCTGCCGTTTATTATATTCCAGTTTGACTGCTTTCAAGATATGTTCCAGAGTAAGAAAAGCTTCACCTTCCATTCTCCGATAACAAGCGGCATTGATAGCAACATTTTCAATTTGTGCCAGAGTCAGATTCAGATACTCTGCAAGCCAGGTGCAGGGAAGCTCCGTTTTCAAAGGGATACCTGAAAAACAGACTCTCCATTTTTCTGCTTTAACAGTTTTATCAGGTAGTGGAAACCGAATCATGACTGTTATGCGCCTTAAAAAAGCATCGTCGAAATTCTGAAGGATATTGGTTGTCAGAATCACAATGCCCTGATACTGCTCTATTTCCTGCAGCAGAAAGGCCGTTGCACTATTCGCATATTTATCATTTGAAGAGGATAGGGCTGTTCGCTTTCCAAACAGTACATCCGCTTCATCAAACAACAGGATACAATTATTTCTCTGAGCATTTCTGAACATTTCCCGCAGGTGTTTTTCACTTTCTCCGACATATTTATCCATAATCATCGAAAGATCTACCTGCCACACCGGAAGGTCAGCTTCCTTTCCCAGGATTCTGGCAGCCAGGGTTTTACCGGTTCCGCTGGGGCCATGGAACAAGACGATACAGGCATGCATTCTTTCCTGTACATGATAGCCAGAATCCCCCATATGCTGAATCCTGAATAAAATATAACGCAGCTGTTCCTTTAGGTCATCACCACCCAGCCAGTCCTCCCATTGCGCATCATGAGGCAGTACTTTATAAAGTGGAGACGTGAGGTCTCTTGAAATTATATCCATATGATAATTTTCCAATCCGCTTCCCTCTGGATCAATTTTTTTATAATCCACCATATCCTGCGGTGTCATATGAAGATAAGATTTAACCCATGTCTTTTCCCAAAGAAAGAAACTCATTGTCTGTAAATCTTCTGCAGATAAATACAGAGGTAACTGAATAACAGGATATTTGTTTGTGAATGACGACTCAGCAGAAATAATAACAGGGATGTTGACATAGCTAAAAAAATAATCCAGAAAGGAAATCTCTTCTTTGAGCAGATCCTTTGCAGTATCCAGATAAACAATACCTCCATTCAGCAGCCTGCTAAAAAAAGCAATACAATTCAATATTCGAAGTCGTTCCTTTTGATCTGCCTGCTTCCATGCAATACCAGATAATAAAAACACAGATTCTTCGAGAATTTTTGCACACCGCAATACTAAGGTTCGCTTTCCAGCATGTGCTTCTGCGGCCAGAATACAGGATTTTTTCAATGTTATATTCTTCAGCAGTTCTGCTTGCTGTTCTCTATATATTGGAGCAAATGCCTGCCGTGATACTTCCATATATTGAAACACCTTATGCTGAGGCAGACAGCCGCTGGACAGATAGTATAAAGCATAAGATTGTAATTTAATCGGCGTCATCATCAGATAAGTTTCTTCATTATGCTGAAAGAGCATATCTTCATTCAAAAAAGCCATACAGACAGCCGTTGCATCCACAGGTAATGGTTGCATTGCAGAATACCATGATAGAATGACGCCTAGAGGAAGAAAGGATACCTTTGTTTGTTTATATACATAAGAGGATAAAGCTGTATCTGTCTCATAAAGAAAGGCACACAGAAGCAGAAAGTACAACATATCTTCCAGCTGAAACTGTTCCTTCACATAAAGAAAATGCGGTTTTGGATAATCAGAAGGCTTCTGAAGCTCCTGAAATAATACAGCAAGCTCATTTGGTTTTTTCTCAGCCTGAAGCAGTTCAGAAAATTCCAGACATTTCTTTAGGTATTCCTGATTACTTACCTGCATACCGTACCCACCTCATCTCATAATATCCACACAATCCAATTCAGCAGTGTCCATCACTCTGTCATCTTTCAACAGAGCGCTCGTAATTCCGAGACAGGCATTGTGATCCATATAGGACTGCCTTGTAAAATGCACATGAACCACTGCATTCGCTGATACCTCTTGTTGAAAAAACGACAACAGCTTCCGCTTTTTCTCCACAGGTAAGCAAGGCACAAACACATGCAGAGTACGCTTCTTAACCTGCATACATACGTCAATGTGAAACAAGAACTTCACCAGCTCAAAAAGATAACGCAGACTGCCCTTTGCCTGATAAATTTGATTCCATAAAGCCGGAAGCCCGCGCAGTGCAGACAGCTCTGCATACTCCTGAAAGTGCTCTAGTCCCAGCCATGTAAGCAGTTCACGAAGATGCTTCTCATCTGCACAAAGCGGATCCAGCTGCTCGTAAAAATGATCAATTTCCTGTTCCAGAGAGAGATACACATCCTTGAATATAGACAGATATGCATCCAGCGTAGGATTGTTTCGGTATACATATGGCAGATATTCACTAAACAAAACGGCCGGATAGCTCAATTCATAGCCGATGAAGTGGAGTGTATTGCCTTTTGGCTTGCGGACCTGAAAGCAGAAGATAAGATAGCGGCCTTCACTCGTTTCCTCCCTGCCATACAGCAGCAGGTCCTGTTTGCTTTTTGTAAATCCATTCTGCCGGATGATATGAAAACGATCCAATACAGAAAATTCAAGCAGCTGCTCTCTTGTGGAAGCAGAATCAAACATCCAGACGGATACCTGCAGCTCCCACAGCTGTTCAAAATGCAGGTGCAGTTCATCCCATGTCCCCTTTGCCTCTCCACAGTCAAAGACATCACTGACATAAACAGCCTCATCGCTTTGTGTACTCATGCATAAGGCACCATTAGCGAACGGTGTAAAACCAATCCATGCCCCCTGCAGGCTCATATCCTTATTCGATTGGTAGCTCAACGCTTCCTGCACATCATCACCTCATTTTTAATCAATTATAAACGATGCGTAATCACAACATCCGCAAGCACGTAGGATACAGCAGCCTCATAGCGCAATACTTCGCTTTCTCTATCTGTCTGAAAACAGCAGCGGATACAATCCAGGGAACATTGATTTCTTAGTTCCTGTTGAAGCTCATCCGCAGCAGCATCCGCTTCTTCCTGCAGACAGCGCTTCATATATGTTTTACAAAGCGCCTCCGCCTGTTTCTGTATCTGCCAGGAAACCGGTTCCGCAGCCTGCAGCTCAATCACTGTCCTTTTCAGCTTAATATCCTGTACACTCACATCATCTGTAAAGGGAAGATGCTGTTCCACAAGGTGCTGTACATAAGCCTGATAGCTTGGCATATGGCAGGCATGATCGCAGGTATCCAGAATATAGAGCATCCATTTCCCAGGCTTACTCTGTATGCGGACCTCTGCCAGGGATAGCAGCGGATATTGCAGAAGATACTTTATAAGCTCTTCCTTATGAAAGAAGATGCCGCCATGCAGCATGGACTGCTCATACAGAGATGCAGACAGAGCATTGCATCCACTCATATGCGAATGATAAATCCGGACAGTTTCCCTATGCAGGGTGATCGGCTTTGACAGCTGTTCAAAAGCTGTGAAGAACAAGCCGTTCTCCATGGCTTTGGGAAGCTGAAAATCTCGGCCGTTCCCCATGATGATGCCTGCTTCGTCGTGATAGCAGCCCATTGCACCATTGGCCTTCTCATAACGATCCATGACTACCCCATCCTGCCATATCCCCTGTGCAACCTGAAAAGCAAGACGATATGTTGATGCAGGGGCAATATCAATGCGTTGTGAACTGATTCCGTTTATCGTAAAGGTGGATACCAGCTCTTTCAGCTTCTCTCGCTGTGCAACCAGCCTTGCGGAAATCGTATCGGATGGAAGCTTCTCCCAGTAAAAGCAGCTGGCAGTTCTTGTCTGCACTCTTTGGCAGGGATACTGAGTCCATCGTCCATCCGCCTTCTGTATCTGCAGTATGTAGTTCTCCTTTGCGATATCCTCCGCGATCCGCAGTTCTGTTTCCTCCAGACTTGACAGCATCCATGTTTTTGCCAATGTACTGACAGCCTGTAGCAGAATCACATTCATCCAGACAGCCTGTAAACCGATTGGATGATCATAGCACGTTGCTTTTATTCGCAGACGCAGCCAGAATCCGTTTTCCTCAAAGCAGACGGTTTCCACCATATCCTTACCCGGACGAAACCGCAGCTCTCCACTATTTAAAAAAGCATGGGTATCATCCTGAACAACACAGGCGTTCTGCCAGCCGTGAATACTGAAATAGTCCACCTGCATATCCGCCAGCTTCGGCCATTCCAGCCCGGCTGCTTGCTCACAGGAATTTTCCACACAGATGTAAAAGGAGGAAACATCATCACGCGGCAGCGGATTCTTCAGACGAAGGTAGAGCATACAGGCATCCTCACTCAAAGGCAGTGTATAGGTTCCCTCCAGCAATCGAAGCAGCTCTGTAATCTGCTCTGTATGATACCTGCTCTGTACATAAATCGAGCATATTTCATTAGGAAACAGGTGATAGGCATGCTCTGCTTCCAATGTCAGATAATCCTCACCCAATGCTATGGAAAACGGCGTACCCTTTTGTAAATCGACACGTTGATCCGGTTGCATACGAAACGGCAGTGATCTGCAGCGAGTTTCCGGCAACGGCTCCTGCTGAAGCAATTCATACTTCTTCCTATGCGACTCCTGCACCTGCTCACTGTAATAATTCAGCATATCCACCAGCATCGCCTGCATTTCCAGCAGCGTATAGGATACATCACTGGGATATATCTCTTCTTGCTTTGTCCGCTGCTTCCATTCCTTTAGCGCATCTGTGAACAATTCCTTATAGGTATGTGTATCTAGCTTCTGTACATTCATATCTGCCTCCATTTTATGCAAGCACAATAATTCAGCCGTCTTGATTCCGGGTATGTGAGAAATCGTACAGCTCTGCATAACCGATATTGACCGATCATTTTGTATCTCATTCCCTTTCCTGTACCACATGGAGAAAGAACCATTTCGCCCTCTTACATTCTACTTATGCTGTGTTCTTTTTCATCTGCCCTTCGCGCTACGCGCACATTGGCAACCCGTATGATTCCCTGTTTGATATGCTGCAAGGCATGCAGCGGCTGTACCCTCGTGGATGGCGAGGAATGCACACGGCCTCTGATTTCACAGCAGACAATGTGCAGACCCGGCAGGGCATTGCGCACGACATGCTCGATCTCTTGTAATTCACAATACAGTCCGATGCGCCATCCGACACCGTTTCTGCCATGTACAGGATGCAGATATTCCCTGATCACAGCTTCCACCTGACGGTCGATATCCATATCCTCATGCTCTATCGTCAGCTGGATATCCAAAAGGATTTCGATTGGAGAACATATGTTGATTTCTAACGGAAAGGTATCCGGAAGCTGTTTTACAAGTACCTCCTCCACCTGCTTTTTCCGTTCACCTCTTTGTATAGAAAATACTTCCGCTTCCCATAACACCGCCACATGGACGATGTGCTGTTCCACTATGCAGCTGACATCCTGCAGATCGCAGAAGCGATCCATCAGAAATTCTTCCATGTCCCGCAGTGTCTGTATATGCATGTGGTTTTGTGTATGCGCAAGACGCTTCATCAGATGTGCATCCGTCTCCTTTTTTCTCTGCCATACGGAGTCGCTCAGTGTACGGACAGAGGAAACCCGCTGCATGCTTTGTGCCGGAAATACGACCGTCCCCTGCGGCAAAGCTTCTGCGGCAGACTCTCTGTGGCAAATGAGCCTTACTTCGATATGCTCATTCTGCAGACAATCAGGAAATGTCTTACGATGAAAGGTTACAATATGTTGTTCCTCATCGTAAAGCACTCTGCATTCTGCAAGTTGCTCAGCTTCGACTGCAAATGTGCAGCTTTCCCAGCATTCCTGTACCCGGAATTGCACTTCCTGTATATCGCCTTGGCAATGGACAGATACGGGAAGCTCATGGAAATGAAGTGTTTTTTCTATTGTAAATTCATCGTTTCCCTCAACGTATACGCAGTTTTCATAGATGCGGCAGATACGGTTATCCCAATGCCCCTTTTCCTTTCGCACCTGTATCCAGTATCCGCTTTTTCCAAAGCGTTCCTTTTCCTTCACAGTGGATGGGAAAAACATGCTGAGCAGTCCGCTGTGCGAAAATCCGCCGGTTTCATCCTCTACGGAAAGCTTTATCTCTCCAGCATCACCATCTATCAGAAACTGTACATCCTGGCTGCGGTCAAAGGACTGCTGCAGCTCGACAAACATACGGCAGTGACCGATGCCGGGCTTTTGATTCAGCAGAAGGAACATCGTATCCAGTTTCACAGGAAAAGGCGGAAACAAGAGAAATGTCTGCCCGATGCCGATATCCTCCAGCTGTCCGTTTGCCCACAGTTGAATTTTATCTGGAGTGATGCATTGATTTCCATAATCAAACTGCCAGCGCGAATGCGAAATCACAGGTATATGATGATAAGCGGGAAGCTGATAGCAATTTTCAGCCTTCATAATCATCAGACGGAACCAATAGCTTTCTATCCCGTCATAAACAAATGGACACATATCCATGGGACAGGTAAACTGAACGCTGCAGGATTCCCTGGGTTGGTGAAAAAAATCCTTTGAAAAACGGACGTCGTTCAGCTTTACCCACTCCCCGTTGAAATATTCCAGACGCACGCCATCCACAAAGACATCGTACACAATTTGCTGTCTTGGCAGCCTGCGCATGAAAAGGTGATAATCTGTTTCTTCGATGAGCTCTTTTCCTGCAGTATACACCTCTTCCTCTGTGGAAAACTTCCATGTCAGCACTGCGCCAAGGCGTGTAAATACTTCATCACAACGCATATAGCATGTTTGAAATATGGAAATCGGAGCGTCTGCGAGAGGAAAACGTCCGGGATTTTCTTCCATATCCTGTACACTGATGCTATCCGGATAAGAGGATGCAGACGGAATCCGCAGAAAAATGCTGTCAATATATAGAGAAGGCAGTGTCATGACATCACATACCTCCATGGTAAACATGAGGGCTCCCTCCGTGATTGGAAAGGCTTCATGAAAGTGAAAGCACAGATGATCCTCATCCTGTATAAGCGTCCAGTCACTGCGCACCCCGCCCTTAAAGCAGATGCTCCACCGTACACTGGCAGAGGTCAGCCATGTCAGAAGGGATTCCTTTTGCGCTTGCGCTGTTTCAAAGTATACCTCGCAAACCGGATGCTTCCTGCGTTTAAAGATATTTCCAACACAAAACTGCAGCGCATACCGCTGTATGCTTTCTTCTGTCTGTTGAACCAACGGGATATCTTTACACACAGGAATGCGTGTGATCGAGCGATGCTCAGGACGGGTAAATAAGATCTCCTGTATGGATGTATGCTGCAGGCAGATATCCTCCTTCACCTTTACCGGCAGCAAAGCGCGTCCCTGAATATAAAAGGGGGTATCTTTCTTTACCAGCGCACCCTGATACGCCAAAGAGGGATGAAATTGCAGGCAGGTCATAAAGGGAGAGGCGTACAGTCGCTGATAAGACATACGGTTCACATACAGACGGTGATGGACATCCATCATTTGCTGCAAAGCCTTTTGTGTATTCAGCAGCATTTGTATTCCGATATCCTGGATAACTGTCGCAGGGTCCGTTTCATCAGCCTGCCACTGTTCAAGATATGCCTTCTGCCGTGCTTTCTGCAGTGCTTTTAAATCTGTCACAGCTGTCCCCTCCTTTAACGTTCTTCTAAATGATTGACAGTATGCTCAAAACGGTTATCCACTTTCCAAAGCCAGGGGATACTGCAATGCATCTCGCTTGCTATGCTCAGTACAGAGGTAGGAAATCGTAATCAGCAGCAGAGCATCCTCTCTTTGAAAGTCAACCTCAATATCTGTAATGCGCGGTTCCCATGTATGCAGGGATGCAATAATTTCCCGGCGGATCATTTCTTCCGTCTCCACGCTTTGATTCTCAAAGACATAGTCCTTAAGGCGGCTGCCGAAAGAAGGCAGCATCCATCTCTCCTGGACATGGGTCGACAGAATCAGAAACACGCTGTTTCGTATGCGCTGGCTTTCATCACACAGGGATGAATGGTGTGTCCATGGATCAATTTGAAAGGGAAAGGAAAGCGTCGTATCCTGCGTTTTAGCCAAGTTTAACGATGCCTCCCTGTACTTCGGTGATTCCGCTTGCAGAGATTTTCACACTGGAATTTCCCTTGATTCCGACCTCCAGCTTTGCCTCCAGATTCACCTTCTGAGCACTGAGTTTTGTATCCATGGTGGTTTCACTTGTCAGCGCCTGTCCTTTGATCTGCAGCTTCTTACCTTCGATGCAGATGGTTCCATCCTTCTTCATGGTGATACTTCCTTCACCGCAGACCAGCTTTATTTCTTTCTCCGCATCCAGCTTCACACAGCCGTTTTTACCATCTAGCAGCAACGAGCTGTCCTTCAGCTGCAGCTGTAGCTGCTGTTCCTTTTCATCCAGTTGCATAGCGATATCCTGACAGGTGATTTCTGCTTTTGCGGCCTCCTCCTCATCCCAGAGCGAAAGCTTCATTCCGTTTTTCATAAGCCATTGCTTCTGTTCATTCTTCTCACTGCAGACCTCCCAGATTGAAGCATCACCAGGGGCGATACAGCCGATGGCAACCGCTCTTCGCATGTGCTCTCCACTAAACAAGACCATTACCTGATCCCCGATTTCCGGACGGCACAGAAAACCGTAACCCTTACCGCCATATGGCAGCAGCAGCTCCACATCCTCCAGTATATCCTCCCCCTTTTTCATGTACGGCAGCTGTACAAGCAGGGTTGCTTTCTTCTCATCCGTTCCATATCCGCAAACTGTCGCAATTACCATATTGCGGAAACTGTTTTGTTCATCCATATGCATCAGATCCATAATTTCATCCTTTCTCTATGACGGCTTCCCATTCACTGTAGGCACTTGTATCGTCGATGTGGTGAAGCACCCGCGTTACATAGCCTTTCTTTTTTTCACCGTCTCCACTTTTTGGCAGGACCAGTTCATCACCGCATTGTAGCCACGGCAGAAACACGCACTGTCCATTCACCTTTGCATAGCTGTTTTCCACTTCCTTTTTCATACTGGCAACCGTATAGTTCAATTCTTCTATATCATGAAAGCCGTCATCCACCACACTTGTGGAGGTATGCTTCAAAATGCCGGACAGTTTTTTGGTATAAGGCAGGGAAGATAGGGTGACGCTCTCCTGTACAGCTTTCTTTTCCTCATATCCATCACAGGATGCGGCTGTAAGCGTGCCAATCAAATCCTGTATTGTATACAGCAGCTCCACCTGCTGCACTTCCTGTGCAGCATCCAGCTCCATCATTTCTTTGGACGCTGTATAACGCGGTTCGAAATGCAGCGTATCTCCCCGCATATAGCAGGTATACAAAGCCTGCATGCACAGCTTCTCCAGAATATCGAAATCACTGCAGCCCATCGCCGGCCATATGGAATCCATGGAATGAGGCAAGGGCGTCATCGCAAGAGAAGCAAAATATTCCGCATACAGCGGTGTTTCCAGAATATCCTGCAGCAATGCATTCTTCATTTTTCCGGATTCCACAGCTGAACGCTTGTGCAGCATCATCAGTCCCTTCACATCCTGTGCATAGATTTCCAGCTCCTGCAGCTGCGCACGTCCACTTTCCCGCAGGGTCATCGTATGTACATATCCCTGGAAAATAAGCTTTTCCTTCTTCTGATATCCTCCAAAAACGGTAAGACATACCCCGCTTTGCAGACTGCTCATAACCTCACCGGCATCCGTTATATCACAGAATAAAACCTCGGCAGTATTCGTTTTCAGCTCGCATGTCGTATCAATGTGCATACGGCTCAGGCTCAGCGCTCCCGGATACAGCTGTTTGCCATCTACCTTTACAGTGCAGGTCAGCTTTTCAAATCCGGAATTGGATGCTTTTAATTCACTCAGCTTCATAATCTGACCTTTTTGACATTTTGTTCGCGGGCGATTTGTTTCCAGTCATCGCTTTCCTTGAAACTGCGCATGGATTCTAGGAAAGAGGAATGCTCCATAAGCTCACCGGTTTCTTTCGGCTCTGCTTCCGGTATCTGTTCACCGTAATATTCTCCTGCTATGGATATGGAAACCTCCGCACGCACAGGAACTCCGGATGGTGAAAACATCGTATAGCGGACATCAATTTTTTCCAGAATACCGATTACACAGATCGAACTCCAGGTGAAACATATTTTTTTCAGGTTTGCTTTCGTTTCCACACCGACATTTGTATAGGGATACAGCTTCCGGATGTAGGAGCGTACATCCTCATAGTTTTTCTGTGAAAGAGAGGTAAAGGTATTGTAAAAAAGTGTTGTGGAAAGATGCAGAACCTGTTTATCCTTTTTTGTTTCCACCGGATTGACATGAGGATCACCGGTTCCCTTTTCCATATCATATAAAGATGCAACAGCCTCACTGATTGCAATCTCATTCGGATTAAACTGTACATGAAATGAATTTGATCCGGGTTTTCCGCTATCATCCACATTGGATAGCTTTGCCTTTGTCAGCATAACGCTACCTCCTTCCCTCACGCAGACGCTCCCGCTTTGCCCTGCGCTCTACTTCACGTATCACCGTATTCACCAGTGTATTCATATCGTTACGCTGTACAGCAGCACGATGCTCTGGTTCACGTTCTACATGCACCTTATCTCTGTTTTTTTCTGAAATGACCTCTCGCTGCAGCTGTATTTTCTCACGATGAATCAGTGCTCTGCTCTGCTGGTATATCACAGGAGTAAGCACCTGCTTCCATGACTGTGAAGACAATGTCGTAAACAAGGAAGATCTGTGCAGGCTGCTGGCATAGGAGTATTGCGGAAGGAAGTTCATATATGTGTTCAGGCAATTTTTTATCTCTCTGTTATGTAAATAGCTTGCGGCCAGCTCTTTTGCTTTCGCGGGATGGTACTTATAATAGTTTTTTTCCTCCAACAGGCGCTGCTCTGCCAGCCGTTCAATGGTGTGCTGGGCAAGGTGAAGCTGCAGTATTTTGGCCGGATACTTCCTGTTTATAACTTTTTTCGACTGAATAAGAAGGATTCTAGCATCACTTTGACGATTCAGCAACAGAAATGTCTGCGCCTGGTGTACATGCAATGTCATCGTATGGTGAATATGATAGGTATGCTCTTCCTTTCGTACGACGCTGCTTCTGACTTCTCTTAAAACGGTCTTTGGTTTTAAGAGTGTCGGATGAAATCCATGACGCAGAGTACGATTCAGGTGCAGTGTCGTAATCGGACGAAACTTTTTCAGCTTTCGTTTCCTGCGCCAGCTATGAAAGAACATACAGTTCTCCGTATGCCAGTGTAAAGGTGTCAATCAGTGCTTCATTCCCCTGTGCCTGCAGGGAGGATACCTCCCATTTGGACACCAGCAGGTTTTTCAGCGTATAGGTTTTCATAACGGTTCTTCCATCATGTCCATAGACTTCGATCTTCATGGAATCAAGCTGTTCGCCTACCAGATAAAACGGATGAGTTTGTCCGCTGTAAACACCTTTTTTCAGGGTAATCGTACCCTGTGCAGCTGTGCGTTTAGGGAAAAGGAGAACAGCATCATTCCGTCCTCCCTCCTGGTATGTTTCAACTTCGATTTCTCTGGCAATTCCACTCAGCTCCTGAAATCCCATCATCGTATTCTGTATGGTCACACCAAAACGGTAGGCATGCAGCAATTCCATTGTCATAAATATACAGATACCGGTTGATGGTATCCTCTCCTGTTTGCTTTCATACGCACCTCCGTAAGATTATATATCAAATATACTTTCAGCTTCTCCATTCGCTCTGCGGTTGATTCTGCCAGCCTCATCACAGAACCGGTTGCGTTCGATATGCGGTAAAAGAAGAAGCTCGTCATAGGACCAGTGAAAATAATAGGCCAGGAATGATATCTGCTCATACAGTGTATCGCGGCTGTACAGACTCAGTCCTGCTGATAAAAATTTATCGGCTCCATAAATTCCTTTCCGCAGTGCGGGCAGATAACACGTACCATCAGATTTTCATTATTATTGATCGTTTCATACATGTTCTGTAAAAAATTCACATCAGCTGTATACATATTTTCAATCATTTCAGGTGTCACGAAATCAAAGCCATCCAGCTTCACAATTACTTTGCTAAGCAAGATGATGGTTGCATATTCCGGAGCAGCCTTTGCTTTCGGATGACGGGATGCCTCAATTTCGTCCTTTGCGGTTGCCAGTCTCATAGAGCCTTCCTTATGGATACTGCCATCCTCTGATCGATAGCCCTTTGGCAGCTTGAATTGATATTCTGTCTGCATATAATTTCACCTACCCTCTGATAATCGCTTCACATGCGAGATCCACGGATTCCACAGCCAGTTCATTTCCGGTTGCACTGAAATCGGAAAGTGCCAGCTTGATGGGAATCGCCTTCTGCAGCGTCCAGGAGGTAAGCACGGTTTTGTGATCATCTCCCAGCAGCTCTATTTTTACATCCTCCTGCTTTACCGTAGCAGTTTGTGCACTGTTCAGCCAGTCATAAAGTGCCTTGCTGGTGGTCAGACCGTATTTCAGTGTGACATTGCCATATTTGACAATTCCCTGCTGCTTGATTGGTGAACTGGATTCATAATTTCCTTCCCGATATTCAATCGGCTCGTAGGAGATGTCACCTCCGGATATCTCGGAAAATCCCATATCTCCAAGACTTCCCACGGTGACCTTATAGTTATATTTTTTAAATGGATATACGACAGCCATAGTGCTTCCTCCTTATTTATGACAGTTCCTGCATCTTCTGTGTAATGCGGAAAATGACGAACTCTGCCGGACGTACCGGTGCAATACCAATCACACAAATCAGCCTGCCGTTCAGAATATCATCCTGCGTCATGGTTGACGGACCGATGTTGATAAAGAATGCCTCATCCTCACTGGAACCGACCAGCGCTCCGCTTCTCCAAAGCGTATTCAGGAACATATGAATCGTTCCCTCCACACGCATCCACAGATTAGCATCATTTGGTTCAAACACCGCCCAGTTTGTATTGGCACGGATACTTTCCTCCACGTATATGAAGAGACGGCGTACATTGATATATTTCCATGATGCATCGCTGGACATGGTTCTGGCACCCCATACTCGAATCCCCTGACCCGGCAATGCTCGAATCAAGTTGATGCCCTTCGGATTCACCTTCCCCTGTTCTGTTTCATTGTAGTTCACACTCAGACCGGTACAGCCGCGTACAACCTCATTTGCCGGCGCCTTAAACACCCCGCGTGAATTATCTGTACGTGCATAGATTCCTGCCATCGATGCGCTCGGCGGGAAAAAGCTATTTGTTTTCAGAAGGGGATCAAACATTTGAAGCCATGGATGATAAATAGCCCCGTAACTGGAATCAAAATAGGAACGATGCGTCTGCATTTCATCCACACTGCGTGTATCAACAGGCATATCCAGTATTGCGAAACGATTTGTAAGACCTTCACAGTGTGCCACAAGCGCACTTTGTACCTCTGGAATCGTTACACCCGGTATCGCCATTATACTGACATCATCCACTTCCTTAAAAGCCTCTAGTCCGCTGCGTTTTCCAGGTCCCTTATCTTCACCCAGAAAGAGCTCGGCGCCTTCTTCCACAACGGTTTTTCCATCCTTCAAAAAGCCGGTATACAGCGCATCATTCAGCTGGAACTGCGTCAGCCATGCTTCCAGCTTTTCCACTGTTTCATCCTCGATTGTGAAAGTACCCTGCAGCAGGATACCCTTTGTCATAACGCGGTTGACGAAGTCTGCCGCAGCTGTATTACAGGTCACATTATACGTTTCCACCATACCATCACATTCCGCCTGCAGGATAAAACCGATTCTGTGCAGGAATATCGAAGGCAGCAGGTTGCTGTCCGCATAAGGTAGCGTAAAGCTGCGCTCCAGTTCCAGCTCACCCTCACGCACACTGATGATGCGGTTATATTCTTTTCCATCCCCCGATACCAGCTCTACAAGGTCACCGGTTTCATATCCGCTGATGCTTTTCACACGAACAATGCGCTGCTGTTCATCCCTTGCTTCTTCAAGAATATTGGTTTTTATCAATCTTTGCTTCTGCATGGTAACACGTACTTCATTTCCCCACGCGCCAACGCTGCCGGCTTTTAAATGCAATGCTACACCATCCTGTTCCAATGTCATGGCCGCAGTTGTATCAGAGGCGCTTGCGACACGCATGACATAACAGCAGCTTCCCCCGTTTGTAAAGAACTGGTCGATTCCATATGCCAGATGCCGATATTTCACAGCAGCATCCAGATACCCGCCAAACATGCTGCGAAACTGCGAAAGTCCTGTAATCAACACAGGTTTTCCTGTGACAGGTCCCCGCTTTGCTAGACCGATAAAGCCCGCCGTAGATGTACTGACACCCTCCATCGCTTTCGGACCGCTGTCAAATTCCTCTACATATACACCCGGTGATAAATATTCTGCCATTGTGACTCCTCCTTTTAACCTTGAACTATACACTTACGTATAGTTTCAATTCCTTTTTTCTGCTTGGAACTACTTTTGTTCTGCTTCGAAACCACTTCGTTCTGTTTCGTAAAGCTTTTTTATCTGTAATCACAGCCGTTATGCTGCGACCAGTAAAAGCAAGCACCGATATGATTTGTTGTACTATGATAGTTTTTTTCTACCAGGATCATCTGGCACTGATTCGCAGCCATGTTATATAGACCATGGTGCCATTCATAGGTGACGCCTGGAACAGCTGCATCTGCGATTGCTTTGGTATATCCTGCTGCTGCACCAGCAGCATCTGCATTGGTATTATCGGTTGCACGATACCCGCTCATATTGATGATCACCCCTGCCGTATTGCCCTGATAGCAGTTTACAGGTGCTAGTGGCAGAGGTGTGTAACTTGGGATAAACATATTGGCAAAGAATGCACGCATAGAGGGAAAGGATCCATAATCAAACGTAGAGTACACTCTGCTCTTGAAATAATCACACATTCTCTTTGTTGCCGGTGGTAACCCATTTCGATATGTATATCCGATCAATGCATGATGAATCTCATCCAGCATTGTATAATCATTATATGTCGTCCCATGGATTACTACAAACCGCTGGACTACATCTTTTTGTACAGTATCGAAAGTATTGTGGATAATGAATTGATTTGCTTCCCGCTCCAATCTGCTATCTGAGACTACACTGCCTCGCTGTTGACAAACAGGAAATGTATTCTGCTTTTGTTGAACGATATGTACAACCTCATGCTTGATTTTATTCTCGTGGAAAGGCGCCAGATGAATGGTATTCTTCTGTGCAATTCCAACAGCCTGATAGTCTGCAGGCTTGGTACTGTTATAGTGTACCTTCACGTTTGAGAGATCACAGCCTGATTTTCTTTCAGCTTCAGATTTCACATCTGCTGGAATACCAGTTATTTTTTCGGGCATTTCTTTTTTCAAATACAGCATACCTACTTCACCGTAACCTTCTGCGCTGGAGTGGACACAAACTGTATCATTCCGCCATATGCACACATGACCCGGGCATCGGTTGTAAGCACGGGACTTCCCTTTACCAGTACCGTAGGACTGCTGATCATCCATGGGCCCGCGATCATCGGCAGACAGGGCATCGGTGTAAGCACGCCGAGAGCTGCCGCCGTCGCACCAGCCACCGTGGGATTCGCCATACTCTGGCACATGCCGAACGTGGCGATACTTGCGGGACTGATATCCAGCATGGTCCCAGCGGGCATCCCGCTTAGAACCGTCGTGTTCGCCATCGCCTGAAACGGACAAGGCGCGATACCAAAGGAGCATTTCATCACCGCACCACTTGTCACCATCGCTCCCATATCAATCTCCTCCTTTGTTTCTGCTTTCTGTCACAACATCCACATGCCGTACGATATTGACCTTTTCAGATTGCAGAGAAGCAATCTCCACCGGAGCCACCCGCAGATATAAAGCCGGCTGCAGGGGCTGATGAAGACTCTCCCATACATGAATTTTAGAATCAAGCTCCATATTGACAAACTGTATCGGTATCTGCGCGCTTTTCACTTCCAGCATGGATAAGTCGTGAAAGATCTGTATCATTTTCTCATACAAAATCTCTTCCTGTTCCTTGTTGTAGCCGCCAAAGCGTGCATCCTCATTGACATAGATCAGATAGCTCAGCTCCATCAGTTTCGGGGGGAATACACGGGAATCTCCATCCACGCTGGCATAGCGCTGTGCGGTGATGGAATATTCACTGATATCATAAAGATAGATACCGATCTGTACATCCTGATGCTCATGTCTCGGAATACAGAGCTGCACGCCATCGCGGTCGAGCAGATAATCCGGATACAACTGTTCCACTAAATGCCGACAGATTGTTCTAGATACTTCATGGATCATTTTACGAATTTCTCACTTTCTTCTTTCGCTGCCTCATCCTCTTCCAGCATAATCGTATAGAGCAGCTTATCTTCATAGATTGGATAGCCATATCCGATGGATAGTTCTGTGACAGGATACAAGACGCGCTTCGTTAAATCTAACTGCAGATGATACTGCAATTCCTGTATGTTATTCTTATGGTCTACAAGACTGGTGCATTTGCGATACTCTTTGAATGCATCGTTATCCGTCAGCCGCAGGGCAATCACATCATAGGCATCCATCAGACCCGTCACGGTATGCGGCCTGTACTTCTTCTGCCAGGACGCCTCTATTTTATCCGGATCTGTGCCGGTATTGGGATCATCAATATTGTTATCCACCATCATGACAGAGGATATCACGATGTCCTTTGCCTCCTGTTTATCCTTCAGCTTCCATTCCTTTTCATTCTTTTCCAGCTTTAGCGGATATTTGGTGAAAAAGGCCAGTGAGAGCAAATCTGTCTTGTAGACGATTGCTGTCGTGTTTTCATAAACATAAATCTGGTACGGCAGCAGGAAGCTCTTTTGAATATCTTCAAGAGTGGAGGGCAGGAAGGATGTAAAATTAATATGCCCTTCATGCATAGCACCCGTATAATAGGCTTTTCCAAAGGTATCAAACAGCGTACCGATTCCCTGTGGTCTGCCAAATGCAAATTCACCCTGATAGACCTTGCGGGTATAGGCACCTTCCTCATATAAAATTCCCTGTCCGTGCCGCATATTGTCAAGAAATTCTCCTTCATAATCAATATTGCCGTTTTTATCGTAATAGATGCCCCTACCTTCAAATTCCCCATCGACAAAGCTTCCTTCGTATAACAGCTTGTAAGTATCATCTATTTTACGATAGGCTCTGCCATCTCCATCGGCACGGTTGTTATGCACCTCACCGATATATTTCCGCATTTCGCCTTTGTCAAAATACAGGGTTCCACTTTTATCCTCCATGACATTATCGACAAATTCTCCGGTGTAGATTTTATGTCCGTGCTCATCATATAAGGTACCCTTGCCATTACAGGCACCTTTTGAAAACATGCCCTCATAGGTGAGCTTGCCTTCTTTGTTCAGAATTTTGACATTTCCCTGATAATTTGCCAGATTCAAATCATGATAGGAGAAGGTGGTTGCCTCCATATTCTGATTGGTAATCCGGTACCAGAGCTGCTGCAGATCCTTGTGGAAGAGAAAAATCGGAATACTGAGGATGAGAAGCAACAGCAGCATGAATACCTTTCGATCAATATACACATGGAAGATGCGGATATAGTCTTCATTTGTCCGCTTTCGTTTCATGGATCCATACGCTCTTCTCCGATGCGCTGCAAACCGTCATAGGTTCGCTCGCTCCATTCCATATATTTATATATTCCGATGCCGCAGAGTGCCAGAATACCAATTCCAGCCATGATGATACAGCAGATGCGGATCATGAAGCTCCAATTTCGCTTCTTCAGGATAAATGCATCCTCCAGATGCACAAGATCGTTCATCAGCTGTGCATAGTCGTGATAGTCTCTTTGTTCCACCTTCTTTACAAAATCCTGATATGGCTGCGGATTCTGATAACGGTGCAGCCGATGGGATTCTTTTGCCTGCGACAAGATATCCGCCAAAAGCCGTGAGGTTCTACATACACAGGTTGTGTGGAGCGGATGCTGCAGATGCGAGAAGTTTGGATTCAGGAACAGAACAACATCCTTTTCCGGTGTAATACCGATACTGTAGATATCCAGTGTAAGATCGCATAGGCGCTCCGGCAGCTTTCTGCGCATGATTTCAAATACGAGGCTGCGGCATATGATAATCCGCTCCTGTATGGGATGAGATTCCTTCATCCAAACGGCTAGAGAGCATGCCTCCTGATACGGCTCAATCAGGCAGAAGCTGCCCTTGTAAAAGCTGTAAAGCAATTCGTATTCCATGCATTGAACGATCAGGGGCCTTTGTAGCTGTTCCTGCGCAATGCAGAACACCCGGTATTTTTTATTTTCATGTTCATACAGGTGAGCAGTACAGGATGGATTCTTATACAGGATACCGGCATGCTTCCATGTTTCCAGGTGAATTTCACTCATGTGCTTCCATCACCTTCACATAGGCGGCAACCTGCTGATCATGGTAATGAGCACGAATCTGATACATGCCGCTTTTCTGTCCGGCAGTAAAGGTTCCATCCTCCTGCAATTCTCCGGCACTGGCATCATCAAGGGAAAATCGCAATTCTCTTATATCCTCCTCTCGATCAAACACCGCTGTGAAATGACAGACATCCTGCGGCCTGCATGCAATCGTGGATGGCTCTAGGCGAAGCAGACGATTTTCCGTTACATTCTGAGCCTGCATATCCCATGCTCTGGCATACCAGTGTACAATCAGCTGCTGTTCATAATAGGATTCGGGAACTGATACAGCCACCTGAAAGCTGCCAGTCCATGGATAACAACGCACTGCCCAGCGCAGCGCTTCTTCTTTTTGAAACAGCGAGCTGTCGCCGCTGATCAGCTGCTTCTGATATCCCTGTGCATCCTGCGGACTCTGAATTTCTATCGAAATCTGCATCTGTATTTCTCCGGGACCAAGACCGTGACTGATTTCATCACTGTAGAAAACCGGATGCAGTCTGTCACACTGAACGTTCAGAATACCACAGGCCTCCTTCACGTTTTGGTGATCTACTGTTATGTGAGATTCTCGAGTATCCGTCCAGTGAAGCATGCGTTTTAATGCCTCCACAACCATATCCAGCTGTGGTCTTTGACATTCAATCCGTCCTGTTTCGTCCACTTTGTGAATATGGAGACGTTCGTGTTCGTACTTAAATTCCACATATCCGAGAATAAGCTCATTCTGGAATACAAAAGGTTTTTCCATCAGCCGTTTTATCAGTGAAGCTTCCATATCCTCAGCCATCTCAATTTCAAAGGTCTGTGCGGATAATAAAATAACGCGCTGCTCTAGCTGCAGCTGATCGATATGAAATACGGCATAATGAGCACCGGCTGTATGATTTCGCTTTAACAGAATCGGTATGCTGTGTTCTTTCTTTTTATCTTTTGTATGCAATTCCACTGTTTGTATGTGATATAGCGTCGATCGTAAAGACAACACTAAATTTAATGGTGCTTCCTGTTTCTGTTCCAACTGCAGAAGCAGCTCTACATCACCGTTTTCCGGCAGCATGCAGGGAATGTGCAGATATAGTTTATAACTTGTATCTTCGTAAATCACCTGCTGCTTGAATATCTGTTCATCCAGATAATCCCGGGGCTGCTGTTCCTGTATGCGCAGTTCCCATCGGTCCTCCCATCTTCCATATTCCTCATGCTGATCCGTGCTTGGAAGCTCACAAAATTCTTTACCGACAGCTTCCTCCCTGTGATGAAGTGTTATCCAGCCAGAATCTGCATTTAGCTGTGAAAAGCCCTCCAGTTCTTCCAAGGTCATCGTGATGTCCTCTTCCAGCTGGATAAAATTGCCGGTGCTGTCTAATGCACTGCCTGGACTGATATGTAAAAGCTCGTCAGATTGTCTGCTCAGATGAAGACCATATAGAATCCCTTCTCCCAGTGCTGCATGTGTACGTGCTTTCATCTGGTCGAGCATATACGCCTGTTCGCATATGAAGTCGTCGCTGCGCAGCATTTTTCCATGATAGTAACGATTTTTCTGTTTCTGCATGCTGTATCACCCCCTGTTGCAATAAAGTATATCCTTGATTTTATTTTATCAGAAATGCCGATTAAATTCCTACATCTGGGACGAATGGTAATGTGCTGGGACGAATGGTAATCTATAAATTATCTAAAATCTGTTTTGCTTTATCAATAAACGTATCAAAATACAAGCCAAAAAATCCATTGGAATGATGCGTACGAACAGATACACTTGCAATCAGCTTGGAATCCAATGTGATTTCTCCATTGTGTATATTAAACTCAATTGCTGGAAGTGTCCCCTGTTGAAATGCTGCTAAAAGTTCTACACTGGCCTGTATGCCATTTTCTATCATCATTATTTTAAAAGTGCTCCTGTTGAATATAAAGTTACCCTGCAAAATTCCTTTTTCTAAAGTCGGGTATATAGTATTACATACATAATCAATCCGTTTTTTTGAATCCTTTTCCGCTAAAAAAGAGTTAAGGAAATTCTCCAAATCCCGAGTCGCAATCGGTACAATGCGAACCGTCTGTATTCTGCGTATATTGGACCTACAGACATTCATCAGCTGTCGAAGAGCATTTCCTGTACGAAGATATGTAATCATCTCTTCTCTTCCTGTGAAAAACTCATGCTGATAAGGTGATGTTGCATCCTTATACGCATCCTGTGACATACGGGTGCCATGGTCATCACGAATATAAAAAACAGAAGATGCAAGAGAAAACCTATCACTTGCTAGACATCTTTTTAGCGGACCATCACTGCTCTGCATATAACTTTCTGCATATTCGACGAAGGAAACCTCAGCATCAATGATAAGCGGACCGCTTTCTGTGATAATGATATTATCTGTATGTAAATCTCCCACCCCCATAAGCAATGTCAATACATCCATCATTCCCAGTTGATAAAATATATCTAAAGCCTGCTCTCTCGTGACTGCAGCAGATGGTTCATTTCCAATCGCAGTAACCATTTCTTCATCAGAATGCGCTGTATCTATTTCCATACCGGGCAGACGCATTTCTCGATCACGTCTCCATGTAAGCTTAAATTGCCCCAGAATACCTCCCTGCCCTGTCAGTGCACAATCCGGTTCAAGAGAACGTTTCTTATATACCGTATATTTACCATCACGCTTACTTTCAAGAAACAAAGCCTGTTTTCCTCCTTCATGAGGATCCGAGCCAGTCGGGATTATCCAGAACCCCCCTCCTCGTTCTTGATATACCTGTTGGATGAAGCTGGCAGTAAGTTCTAATCTTCGCACAAATGCTTTCACAGCCTCCTGCGTTGCATTCATAACATCCCGTATCGGATCGTAATCAATTAAAAATGTAGTAACATTTAAGTTACAACCAAATACAGCTTTTTTTACATCGGCCTCATGGCAACAGGTTTTCAATAATGCGATTGCTTCATCAAAATGAGAAACTGTCCGTTTATCATTTTTTGTAAGAATAAACCGGATATCTTCCAATGATGTCGGTTTTAGTTCCAGGTATTTTTCTCCATCAGCTGGTTTTCCTGTGGTAGTGAACGGTACATCAAGCGCAATGTCATACTGAATTCTTCCAAAAATGTTGTCCAACTCAGAATCTGATGCAGATTTCAGTCTGTCGTATATCATTTTTTGTTTAAATTTTGTCCGCTGTTCACTATCCTTTAATTCGTCCTTTTTTCCTTTAGTGTCTAGTACAGAGGTCCTTGCAGTCTTTAAAAGATCTGTAATCTTATCGTATAGAATGGTCGATTTGTAATGCCACTTTTCCCATCCTGTAGTCCTTGTTAGAATAGTGCTAATCACGTCCGTTAAAGACGGCTCATATATAAATAATTTCATAGATGTCCATCTGGCAAGAAGCTCTTCCTTCGTATATCCGGGATCAAATTGAAGAACAGGTTGTTTCACATCTTGCTTTGCAAAGCTTGATATCCTGTTGCTATCTGCCTTTTTTTCTAATACCGCATCCATGTTCACAGGTACATTATTTATAAATCTCTGCGGCTTCACCTCCCCATTCTGCTGTTGTATCACATGGCCAAGTTCGTGTAAATAAGATGCTTCCGCTCCTTTTCCCAGATAGATTTCATTACCATAGGTAAATGCTTTAGCACCATATAAAAAGGGATACTCTGAGTTGTAATGTACATGAGCTGATGATTTCGTAATCCATGATTTCTCTTGCTTGCTTTGCTTATGGATTGAATCCATGATTTTCAACCTCCTCTTCCTTTAGATACAGAATAAAAGTCAACTATTGCCCAATATCAGCAGCTTGCATTTCTGATAGACCTCCTGTTTTCTTGCTCGGCTAATAAATAATATTTTTTGATTTTGCATCATAATTTCGTTTCCATGAATACATTCGATATAGACAGGGTTTACAATGACACCGCGGTTAATCAATAGACAGCCGTGATTGGATAATGTATCCTGGGCATACCTTATTGTTGCCCTGTCTTTCCAGCATTCCTGTCTTCCATTGATGTAAAGGTAATTTTTATTGCACTCGATAAAGTAAATATCCTGTATCCGCAGTTTCCTCAATGTATCGGAATGCTGGAAATAATAGCATTCCTCATTCACATACAGATACTGCAGCTTTTCCTTCAAAGCTGTACAGTCCTGCTGGAGATTGGAACAGCGGAGAACAAAGAACCATGAGAATTTCTGCATGGTGAAGAAGTCATCACTGGAGCTGCATAGTAAAATTGTTTTCGCTTTTTTAAAACTGGAGAACAGTGCCATAACTTTTTGATTCACTTCCGGCAGCGTTTCTGCATACAGAACGATATAGTCAAATCCCTCTTCAGAAGGGAAAACAGGTTTCTTCTGCAGGAAGTCCATTTGTTCACTATGTAGAGCATACCCGCTGCCTGCACTACAGGATTCCAAAATCATCTGCCGATGCACTTCTTCCACATCGATAAAGAGAAACGTAAGCATACCTGTATGGTTCATAAATCATCACCCCTATAAAAATCCCCCAAAATCATATGCATACCTTTATGTGATAATTATATGACAATTCAGAAAATCTATCATAACCGTTCGGTAAAAAAAACTGCCGGTCAGGCAGTTCGCTTTTAAATTTAAGGATACAAAATAAATCTTGCGATGAACTTGTTATCAACTTTATAGAAATCCGCATTCCCATTATATTTTTCACATACAGATTTCATATTGATCATGCCATAGCCGTGTTTCTGTGAAGGCTTTCTCGGCAGTATTTTTCCAGAAGCAGAGAGGGAATGACAAACATTTTCCACACGGATCAACAGATGCTCATCGAAATAGCGAATAAAAAGCCGGATTTCTGCCCGTTTTGTTTGCTCACTTTCATGAATCGCGTTCTCTAATGCGTTGCCAAGCAATACTGTGAGATCAATTGCTTCGATTGGCGGCTCCTTCACAACAACAGCGTCAATCTCTATGGGTATACGCGCACCTGCGCAGCGCTGAATATAGTAATTTAGAATACTGTCAAACAAAGGGCAGGCTGTGTATTTCTGTTGACTGACTTCATCGATTGCCTGTGTATATTGTGTGAGGTAGCAATCCAGATCCTTCAGCCTATTTTCCTGCAGCATTGAGCGGATTACATTCAAATGATGCTGAAGATCGTGGCGGATTTTTCTTGCATCCTCAATGCTGTTGGTAATTTTTTCATATTGCGTCTGAAAGGATTCCAGCTGTTGATTTAGCTCTTGATTTGTAAGTGAGACCTTAAGCTCGGAAAAGTACATATAGTATACGATTGCATCCGTAGCCAGCACTGATGTGAGAAAAAGCAAAATATCCTTGTCATCTAGGAAGCCCGCCGTACGATTCGTCATTGTAAAAATACAAAGGCAATAAAGAAACATGACAGAGACAAGATACAGACAGCCTCTTTGCGCTGCAGCACGATCCATCGCAGGGAGTATACGAGCCATGGTACTCCTCATAAACAGTGCAACCAGGGGATAGCTTACGATGAGCAACAGCAGATTCACACCTACATTTTTATTATAAATTGTATACGTAGGGTCATAAAATATGGAAGAGCTTATGTTAACGAATGGAGTTACGAATGTAAAGATGACAGCACCATAATGAATGACTGTCATATAAACCAGTAGTTTTTTAATAAATAGTTCCTGTGTATGATGGTAAATAAATCCGGCTGTTACCAACAGGACTACCAGAAAATACATATCAGCTGCGCCTCTCATATTCGCAAAGCCGCTTCCATCACTGGTATATAGATGATTCATAAGGAGGGTGAAAATCAGGGCTGCTAAAACAAGACCAGCTGAGCAATTACATAGAATCTGCTTTTTCCCGCCATAAATCAGATGATTGGGAAACGGCAGACAGGCAAGAACAGCAAATGGCAGAGTCTGCAGTAAAAAGCCAACAAAGTGTAAGAATAATAGATTTACTGACATAATAGTGTACCAGCTTCTGATCTTTGAAAAAGATAGTTGTGATATCTCTGTAATACCTGACTTCTTCGTCGGCGGCTTATGATAATCGTTGTACCATCCCTTAACAGGCAGTTTCCATTACGGTAAATTTGCTTGATAAAGGACAGGTTTACAATTAAACCACGACTTACGGTAATCAGCTGTTCCGTCTGTATTTCTTCTTCCAAGCGAATAAATGGCATATTTAGGAAGACCGGATGCTTCATTCTGGAGAGATAAATCTCTATCCCTTTGTTTCTGCTTTCTATTTTTTGTATGCGATGAATTGGCAGTTCACATATATTCCGTTCCGTTTGCAGCTTCAATGTGTGCAAAGGCAGGCGCATGCGTTCAAAATAACGTCGAAACAATTCCTGTATCTGAAAGTCTGTCAGGGGTTTCACAATATAATGGACAGCATTCAGCTGAAACGCTTCCGGTGCATATTCTTTACTGGTCGTGAGAAACGCAACTTCAAGTGATTCCTGTAACTGCCGGGCCTGTTGAATGATTTGCAAACCATTCTCCTCTTTCAGATAGATATCCATAACGACCAAATCACATGGAATATTCTGTCGCAGGGAATAAAGAAATGCCTCCCCGCTCATGTATTGAGTAACATGGCATTCAAAGGAAAGCTTTTGTTCTGCGTTTTGAATAGCCTCGTGAAGTTTAAGAAGATCCCAGCGATCATCCTCGCAAATCGCTACCTGCAAAATCATCATAATATTCCCCCTTTTTGCATACTATTATAACACGAATCAATTCCTGCGGTATAGAGAAGAGTTGCTGCCTTATTTTTTTAAGAAAAGCCTTACATATAGATGCTAATACATACATTTTCCTTATGTCTATAGATAATTCCCGTATAAAAAATATTCTGTTACTGTTCATAGCGATGATTATCAAACAGACTTATAGCATGGATACAGGGTGTAATCGTCCTCCGAACATCAAGCTCTAGCATCCTTTACCATTTCATTAAATATTTAATAGATAGAATAGTGCAAACCTCGCTGTCCTTTCAATTTTTCTATCACGATTCTATTGTTCTACGCAAGAATGTATGAATTTGTGATGGTTCAGTAATTCAATTATTGTAACATAAACATACTGAATTGCATGTTGTTTTGATATTTCATATAATAAGAAGTTTTTTTCACTATACTAAAAGCAGAAGAACAGATACTTTATTCCAATCCTAGAATTTATAAAGCGAAAAAGGAGGTGCAAAATTCCTTAGAACATCAGGATATAGAAGAAGTTGCTGTCACTTCTTTCCGCTAATGCGATTAGAATTTTGAAAAAAGAAGGCTAATTGATCAATCAATGCGGATACCTTATAATTTTAAACAGGAGGTCTATTATGACAACATTTAATGAAGAATTTGTAGCAGCTTATAGAGAAATGGTAAAAAGAATAAAACCGAAGGCATCACTCTCCACAACATATGTTCATCATTTATTGGATCCATTACGAGCTAAAAAGGAAAACGTCGTTTATGAAAATGTTGAAACAAACAGCTTGGGTTGTCCATTGGAAAAAAATTTCTTTGAAGATGAGCTTTTAACGTATCCTGAATATGTGAGTTGGCTGGAGAACAGATTCGATACAAGAGGAAATAGCAATTCTGCAATCACTACTCTAAGTGGAGCGTTACCTAGTTTCGACTACATTGATGAACAAACACGCCATACATCCTTTGCAGAGGACATAGCAAAGGCATTGGGAATAGGAGAGGCTTATCCTTATCGAACTAAATTGAAGGTCTCTTCTTCAAAGCTGCTTCTCCAGAAAAACAAGATCATAATCGACGATATTGATTGCAGAGGGCATTCAGCTCAACATCAATTAGACGAATTATATGCCTCAGTTCTCACTCTGTTCAACAGAAAAGGTTATATTCAGCAGGAATTTGATTCAGCATATCAGTCCAAAATCATAAAAGATGATATCGTACTGAATAAAAGCTATAGTATAGAGTATAATAAACCAATGGAAATTCAAATAGTAAAAGACGGTAAAACAAGTATCCTAAACTGTAGCTACATTAAGCTGGATTTGACAAAAGGACATTGTCCAGGCACTCAATATGCCAGCCTTACCATTACATATACAACAGCTTTACTTGATAATTGCTTAAAGCTCCTCCATATTCAGTCGCTGTAAATTATAAAAAAGATCATACCGCAATAAGCTCATGTATGATCTTTTTATTATGAATTCCTTTACAGGATCATTAATCGATTTGACTGAAATATACCAGTATACGATTCTTAAAATGTATAGAAGCAGCATACCATCAATTTAGAATATTTATTTTTTATTATTTTTCTCAGTCTGACAATTAAGCTTCTTAATAACATCAGAGAGGTCATACATCGCTTTGTTCCAATGATCATTTCTATCCATATATGCTCTATCATTTCCTACAACTGCTTCATTTAAACGAAATCTTAGTTTTTCTGTTCCTTCGATAAAGTCTGTTGAAATACTTTTTAAAGCCTCCCACTGTGTCATAAATGTCAATAACGGAATCATTACGCTGTCTGTGTAATAAAATTCTACTCGTATTTCCCTTTCGATTTTCTGAAGACTGTCGATAACACCTTTCAGATTAAGGGAAACATCCATATATAGACTTTCTGCAGATTTCCAGAATAAAGAAATGTCATCAAACATATTCCCTATGCTATGTAAAAGAGAAGACACAATCATTAAAGATGGAACTGCTACATCTATAATATTGTTTTCATTAACCGAAGATTTTAAGTCAGTTAAATAATTCTTGATAAATTCTGTATACCTGTCCTGTTCCTCTTTTAACCGTATATACAGCCTATTGATTTTAATAAGCTGTTCTTTTTGCTTATCATCTATCTGTTTCTCAGTCTTTGCATCATCCGATAAGCGGAATTTCATTAATACTATTTCTCTTTCATACTTCATCTTTCCACATTCCACTTCCGTACTATTGTTTTCTGGCATTGATGTGAAGGATTTATTTATTTGCTTTAAAGAGGTGATTGTCGCACTGCCAAGATAGGACAATAAAGAGCCCATAATCTGCATATCACATGACTGCTTTTTCAGATTCAGCTCTGTCTTTCTTAATTTCTCGCACTCTTCCTGAGTTTCAATTAATTGCTTTTTAATTTCCATGCACACATTATCGGCAGCATTTTGCCTGTTTTGAAAATCAGATATTTCTTTTTGCAGCTTGTTCTCAATCTGGTACCTTTTGAATTCGCTAATTATTTTATTTAATATTTCAGAAGCATCTCCCGCCACTTTATGATATTCTTTGGCAAGTTCATCTGCCTGTCTGCTCATAGTGCCTGCTAATATATGGAAGCGCTCCAGTTTTTTGATAGCAACACTCTCTGCACCTTTTGTCAGCCAGCTAAATAAACTAATCAATTCATAAATAACAGCAGAGAATTGTAAGTTGAATTCACCAATTACACTCATGCCATTTTTATTTAAATTCATTAACGACTTCTGAAGATTCGTAATCTGTGTCCATGCATCAAAGCCATACAACGTATGGTTTGCAACACTCAGCAAGCCTGCAACAGTATTTAGATTTTTTAATGCAGTATCCAGATCCATTTTACGAAGCATATACTGTTTTTCTTTAACAACCAGTGCAGATGATGCATGCGGTACCTCATTCAGACTGTATATTTCTTTTGCACCATTACAGTTTAATGAAATCGTATGATTCTGCTCAACATTTAAGATACAATCGGTTTCCATCATAAAACACTCCTTTTCCATTTTGTTTTCTGACTCACAAATGCAATAGCTTTTTGTGTCTGCTTGCTTACATCAACTATGGAAGTAATGCAGCAGACACTACTCCACAAGTATACTACAAAATGAATATAAAAAGGAAAAACTGGGACGAACTGCAATCATTAGGGATAAATTGTATACAAAATAAACAGACTTAATTTCTGATTCAACGCTTACATAAATGAACTCTATTTATCTCACATTATTTTGCTTTGAATGGTTCCATATTAGATTTAGTGGCTCATTTTTTAGGAATAACGCATGCTATTGTAACATATGGTGGCCGATTGGTAATTTCTTAATAGTTTCTAAATTTTACATTTTAAATTCGCTATTATTTATTTACAGTTTCGGAGGGGGGATTCAAATGAATTTCATGATACAGATTGATAACAAGATAACGGAGGACACTGTTATTCTGCGTGCCTGTAGCCGGAATAAGGATTATCTTTATAATGTTATTCTTCATCTTCAGAAAAACAGTCTGCAGATTAAAGTATATGATGATATGCATAACCTATACCTTATTACCTGTCAGGAAATATATTATGTGGAGAATATCGATCAAAAAGTATATCTCTACACAAAAGACCATGTATATCGCTGTTTCTTACGGTTTTCAGTATTAAAGAAAGAACTCCATAATCGCGGTATATGCCAAATCAACCAGAATACACTAGTTAATTCTACACATATAAAATCAATCCATATTGAAAAGGAATGCCATCGAAGTATTACACTCGATAATAATGAATGCCTCGTCGTTAATCGACGGTATCGTTCTTTTCTAAAGAATCAAGTTTAACAAATTAAACCAAGCCACCTACTAAATATGAAAAGACGATTATCGTTATTGATAATCATCTTTTTATATATGAATTTTAATCTTCCAGATCAATATAAATTGTCTGTAGTTTATCACGATAATCTGTTATCAATCTTCGTAAGAGCTCCTTTTCCGGATTACTTTTCAGATTGTGGAAAACCTCCAGTATATCATGATGCAGTATATTAATCAGCCATTCTACGTATATGGCAATAAACGCTTTTGATTGAGGTATTTCAGGATTTGAATTTTGATTTTTCCATGAATTTAATGCCTGTTTGAAAAATATATGATCATCTTCCAAAGATTCTTTAATATCTTTATACTGATTCTTATAAAGCGCATTAAGTCCGAAATCCCATGTCAGCATAATTTTATAGAGCTTACTCTGCATACCAAAATGTAGCACTATTATATTCTGGTAATCCATTCGTGCGTCTTCCTTTAAATCCTTTACCTTATCCTTCATATCGTCCAGCAATTGCTTAAGTCTGCTGCTTTCCTGTGTCATTCTGAGATCCTCCATTCCTGCAGTAAATGCTTCCAAATTGATCCAGTTGTCCAATACTCCCGTAAAGAATATCCGTCTCTTCCCATATAACTTGTCATATCATGGCGAATCAGCTTATGTTCGATAATATCATAGGGCATCTGTTCTGATGTGACCAGTGTACCGCTCCCCTGTTTTCCATCATTTTTCCCACCGTGAATAAATGGATTTATCCCGCTTGCCGCAGTACCCGGATGCAGCATATCCGTACCTTTCATTCCATATGGCGGAATGTTTACCTCAGGATTCAACTGGCCACCAGCATACTCATCTCCAATTTGATAGAAGTGTGAAATCTCATGTACCATCGTTATTGCTGTTTCATCACCGTTTTCAAGTATAACAGTTGTGTTTGCACCAAACGTAAAGCCGCTTAATGCATCCTTTCGATCATTCAAATCCATTTTCTCTGATGACAGTCCAATAACACCGTCGCACTTGAATTCTTCCTTTAACTGCTTTAACAGATTCCATATACGAAGTCTGCCAAACCATGTATCCAAATCATATATATCCTCTCTTATATCCAAAGCATCATGCAGTATCAGCTGCAATCCGTTCTGGGATAAAGGCATCCTTTTCAATACCTCATTATGCCAGATTTGCATTTGGGTATTCGTGATGGAAGGCTCCTTTTTTTTCTTTGATGTTAGAAGCGGTACAATCAGAAATTTCTTATCTGGTATGACTGCCGTATGAACACTCTCTTCCTTGTAGATATCGCCAATCTGAACCTCAAATTGCATATCTCCCTGTTGAATATCTGTATATGGAATATAAAACAGTATCTCATCTTTGTTTGTTTTCTCCGGATGATAATCAAGCTTCCTATCTGATTTTTTCAGAGAGGCTTCAGCATCCTTTTGCAAGCTTTGATCAAAGCAGGAGTCCTGAGATTTTGCAAGTAGGATGCTGTCACGTTTTGCCACATGTGTTGAAATTGCAGCAAGTGTACCATCTTGTTCATTGACATCATATCCGAGTGCCTGATCAAAAACAAGCTCATAGTTACAGGATGTTTTCTGCGAAGCACTCTCACAGCCAAAGCAGCTTATGATGATGATGGATAGAATGAATTTCTTCATAATTTCTGAAGTTGTATAAGTTCGGCTTGCATTGCAATAATTTCATCAGGTCCCAGACTTGCATTTTTTATTTTGTTATACAATGCATTCACTTCACTGAGAATCAGCTCCCAGTGTACCATCTCTTCTTTCATCTGATGAAGCTGCCCCTGTATTTTTTTAATTTCTTCCAGCTTTTCATCATATGCCTTTTGTACACTATTTTTTTCAGTTTGACTACATTGAACATCATGCTTTGCCGATTCCAAATCGCGATTTATCGCCTCGAGTCTTTCCCTGGCAGCATAGTACTC